>ENA-OQCW01000362-OQCW01000362.1-human-gut-metagenome-genome-assembly--contig:-NODE-362-length-29239-cov-4.209089_pt1 | contig 29239 bp, 31 predicted proteins | sample MGYA00242767_ERZ504593 | MGnify/ENA primary metagenome ERZ504593 (study PRJEB26092, sample SAMD00036307) | human gut metagenome | host: Homo sapiens | study: EMG produced TPA metagenomics assembly of... | reverse complement strand
CAGGAACGCTGGACCCCGATGCAGAAGGTGTTTTGCCTGTATGTCTTGGAAAAGGTACAAAATTGTGTTCCTTGCTGACTGATAAGAGGAAGAGCTATGAAGCGGTTCTTCATTTAGGCATAGAAACCGATACACAGGATATTTCCGGCAAAGTTTTAAAAGAATGTCCTGTAAAGGCTTCTCCATCTGAAGTGGAGGCTTGCATGGCAGGATTTTTAGGTGAGCAACAGCAAATTCCTCCTATGTATTCCGCATTAAAGGTGCAGGGAAAGAAACTGTATGAGCTTGCCAGAGAAGGCGTTGAAATTGAACGTCAGCCACGACCGGTTACTTTTTATGAGATAAAAGTTTTATCTATGGAGCTGCCTTTTGTACGGTTTTCGGTAACTTGTTCGAAGGGTACTTATATTCGTACACTTTGTCATGATATTGGAGAAAAACTGGGATGTATGGGATGCATGGAGAGCTTAATAAGAACACAGGTAGAGCGTTTTTCTATTGCAGACAGTTTAAAATTATCGCAGATAGAAGCACTTGTACAGGAAGGGAAGATTGATGAAAAAATTGTTTCCGTAGAGGATATGTTTTCTTCTTATCCGGCTTTTTCTGCACAGCCGCATTTTGATAAAATGCTGCAAAACGGAAATCCTATTCCCTGTAAAGAAAAATCTCTTGGAGAAAGAGTACGTATGTATACCAGCAGCGGTATTTTTGTGGGAATTTATGAATGGAATACTTCCAGAAAGCAATACAAACCGCTGACAATATTTTGTACCCCTCAGGATTTTCAATGAGGCAAAGGAGAAACTATGATTTATACAACAGAAATACCTCATTTGAATTCCGGTATAAGAAGCGCAGTCACTTTAGGAAAGTTTGATGGATTTCACAGAGGTCATCAAAAACTGGTGGAATGTATTAAACAAAAGTCCGGTGAAAACTGTCGTACCATAATTTTCACTTTTGATTTATCCTGTAAAGCTTATCAGAAGAAATGTGTGCCAAAGCTGCTTTTGACTTATGAGGAGAAAAGAGAGATTGCAGAGGCGCTCCATGCAGATATTTTGGCAGAATGTCCCTTTACTGAGGAATTGATGAATATGGAGCCGGAAGCTTTTGTAAAAGAATATCTGGTGGACAGGCTTCATGCAGAATATCTGGCAATCGGTTCTGATTTTCACTTTGGGCATAACCGCAGCGGCACTCCACAGTTGCTTTTTGAACTGGGGAAAAAATACGGATTTACAGTAGAAATCATTGAAAAAGAAAAAGATGGTGAAAGAGAAATCAGTAGTACGTATATTCGGGAGGAATTAGCACAAGGACGAATGGAAAAAGTACAGAAACTGCTGGGATATCCTTATTTTATCAGAGGAGAAATTGTTCATGGCAGGCAGCTTGGGAGAACCATAGGAGTACCTACTGCAAACTTAATTCCCCCGTCAATGAAAAAACTTCCTCCAAATGGCGTCTATGTAACAAAGTCTTTCATTGGAGAAAAATATTATTTTGGAATTACAAATGTAGGATATAAACCTACAGTAAAAGAAAATTTTATCGGAGTGGAAACCTATCTTTTCGACTGCAATGAAGATTTGTATGGGCAGGAAGCAGAAGTGCGGTTTTATAAATATTTGCGTCCTGAGAAAAAGTTCGGCTCTTTATCAGAATTAAAGACACAATTAGACATAGATGTAGAAACAGCTCGAGCTTTTTTTGAAAAAGAATATGGACAACTACCAGAACTTCGATTATCATAAAGTAGAGATTTTCGAAAGAAATCTTTTTTACGAAGGAGAGAAAAATGAATATAGAAAACCTATTGTCGCTGATTGGCGGTCTTGGATTATTTTTATATGGAATGACCGTTATGGGAGATAGTATTGAAAAGGCGGCAGGAGCAAAGATGAGAAGTTTCCTTGACTTCTTTACTAAAAATCGTTTTATTGGTATGCTGTTCGGTATGCTTTTCTGTGCTATTGTACAGTCATCAAGTGCAACAACGGTTATGGTAGTAAGCTTTGTAAATGCAGGACTGATGAATTTAGTCCAGGCAGCAGGAGTAATTATGGGTGCCAATGTAGGTACCACGATTACATCACAGCTGGTAGCGTTTAATCTGTCTCAGGCAGCACCGGTATTTTTGATGCTTGGTGTAATTATCACTATGTTTTGTAAAAATAACAAAGTGAAGCAGATTGGTGAAGTGGTATTAGGATTTGGTGTTTTATTTATGGGATTGTCTCTGATGTCAGGAAGTATGGAAGGAATGAAAGAATCTCCTTTTGTTGTAAATCTTCTTCATGGCATTAATAATCCGTTTTTGGGAATTATCATCGGATTTATTATCACAGCAATTATTCAGAGTTCATCTGTTACAGTCAGCATTGTGCTTTTAATGGCACAGCAGGGACTTTTGCCTTTGTGGATATGTTTTTATATTATTTTAGGCTGTAATATCGGCTCTTGCACCACAGCTCTGTTGGCAAGTATCAGCGGCAACAAAGATGCAAAGCGTGCGGCAATGATTCATTTTCTGTTTAATGTAATGGGAACAATTGTGATTGCAGCTATTCTGCTTCTGGGAGAAAGCTGGGTAGAAGCCGGAATTCGAGAAATTTCCGGTGACAATATTGGAAGATGTGTTGCCAATGCGCATACATTCTTTAAAGTTTTCCAGGTAATTATTCTGTTCCCGTTTGCAAAATGGATTGTAAAACTTACATACTTCTTTGTACCGGATAAAGCAGGTAAGGAGAAACAAGAAGGTTTTCAGCTGGAATATATAGGACCATCCAGTGTATTTTCACCAAATACTGCAGTGGTAGAGGTTACAAAGGAATTAGAACGTATGGGACATATTGCTGTAGAGAACTTGATAAAAGCCGTAAACGTTTTGATTAAACCGGAAGATAAGATAATAGAAGAGGTTTATGAGACAGAACAGCAGATTAATTACATGAACCATGCCATTACCGATTATCTGGTGAAAATCAGTCAAAGTACGCTGCCTATTGATGACATGAAAAATATAGGCGGGCTGTTCCATGTGGTAAATGATATTGAGAGAATTGGAGATCACGCAGAAAATGCTGCAGACTCAGCAATATTGAGCAAAGAGAAAAATATTTCTTTTAGTAAAGAATCAGAAGAAGAGCTTTTAGAAATGCTCAATCGAGTGATTAAAATTACTAATTATTCCATTGATATGTTTTCCAATAACAGTAAGGAACATCTTCAGGAAATTTTAGATTTGGAAAACGGTATTGACCAGATGGAAAGAGATTTACAGGAAGCTCATGTAGAGAGATTGAAAAAAGGGCAGTGCAGACAGGAAGCGGGAATGATTTTCTCTGACATTATTTCAGGATTGGAGAGAGTAGCAGACCATGCTACGAATATCGCATTCTCCATTTTGGACGAAAAACCGGAAGAATAAAATACGTATAATATACAAAAGATAAGCCTAAGGGGAAATTACCCTTAGGCTTTCATTATTTTGGCGAAAAGCCTCAGGAAAGGGATATATTATGCGAAATAAACAGAAAATTAAAATTTGGATGGCGACAGCAGGAGTTATTTTATCAGGAATGTTTTTTGGAGAAAATCATGTATGGGCAGCGCCTGAAAAACAAACGGAAAAAAACGGCGCTTATGCAGATGTAAATACATGCTTAAATATCCGAGAAGGAGCAGGAACTCAGCATCCGGTTTTGGCACAGCTTCCTAAGAACGGATATTGCGAGGTTGAACGCCGGGAGGGAGACTGGTGTTATATTACTTCAGACGAAATTTCAGGATATGTTTTTTGCGATTATTTGGAAACAGGATTTACAAAAGAAGAATATTTAACGGTTACAAATCAAAAAGAAATGAAATATGCTTATTCCTTGCAGCAAAAGGAAAATGTAGCCGCAGCTGCATCCATAGGAGGAAAACGGCAGGAAATAGTAGACTTTGCTCTGCAATTTGTAGGAAATCCTTATGTATGGGGAGGAACCAGTTTGACAAATGGAGCAGACTGTTCAGGATTTGTTCAAAGTGTTTATAAAAAATTCGGAGTTTCCCTTCCGAGAGTTGCCTGCGATCAGGCTAATGCAGGAACCAAGATTTCTGTGGGGGAAGCTCTTCCAGGAGATTTGATTTTTTATTCAGATAAGGGATATATTTATCATGTAGTCATGTATATTGGAGATGGAAAAGTAGTACATGCCAGCAGCTCAGCTTCCGGAATTAAAGTATCCAATCTCTATCGAGCACATGCTGTAAGTGGAGCACGATTTTTTTAAGAAGAAATGTCTTTACAAGCAATGTGCAATATGCTATACTCAAAATGTTAGAATTAGCCGTAATTCAGAAATTGGAATCTCCAACCGTTCCTTAATTACCGGCGATTAGATTAAAATAATGGAGGAAAACAAAATGATTTCTAAAGAAAAGAAACAGGCAATTATGGCAGAATATGCAAGAACACCAGGTGATACAGGTTCACCAGAAGTACAGGTAGCTGTATTAACAGCAAGAATTCAGGAGCTTACAGAGCACTTGAAAACAAACCACAAAGATCATCATTCAAGACGTGGTCTTCTGAAAATGGTAGGTCAGAGACGTGGATTACTTGCATATCTGAAGAAAACTGATATTGAAAGATACCGTTCTTTAATTGAGCGTTTAGGTCTTAGAAAATAATCAGAACCAGAGGACGGGGCGGAAGGTTTTCCGCCCTTTTTTTTACGCAAGCCAGATACCGAGACCACTGAAAAGTATATTTATTAAATAAGAAGTGTATTTTTCAGTTGTTTCGGACGGGCTTTGCTATGAAGTTAAGTTAAATAGAAAAAAGGAGACAAAAGTATGTACAAAAGTTTTTCAATGGAACTGGCAGGAAGAACACTGACAGTTGATGTAGGACGTGTGGCAAAGCAGGCAAATGGTGCTGCACTTATGCGTTATGGTGATACAACAGTATTGTCTACAGCTACAGCTTCTGATAAACCAAGAGAAGGAATTGATTTCTTCCCATTAAGCGTAGAATACGAAGAAAAAATGTATGCAGTAGGTAAAATACCGGGTGGATTTAATAAAAGAGAAGGAAAAGCAAGTGAACATGCAATTTTAACTTCTCGTGTTATTGACAGACCAATGCGTCCGCTGTTCCCAAAAGATTACAGAAATGATGTAACTTTAAACAACATGGTTATGGCAGTTGATCCTGAGTGTAATCCAGAAGTTGTTGCAATGCTGGGTTCTTCTATTGCAACTTGTATTTCTGATATTCCGTTTGATGGCCCTTGTGCAGCAACACAGATTGGTATGGTAAACGGAGAATTAGTTGTAAATCCTTCTTTGGCACAGAAAGAAATTTCTGATCTTCAGCTTACAGTTGCTTCTACAAGAGAAAAAGTTATTATGATTGAGGCAGGAGCAAATGAAATTCCTGAAGCAAAAATGATTGAAGCAATTTTCAAAGCTCATGAAGTAAACCAGGAAATTATTGCGTTTATTGATAAAATTGTTGCAGAATGCGGAAAAGAAAAACACAGCTATGAAAGTTGTGCAGTTCCGGAAGAATTGTTTGCTGCAATAAAAGAAATTGTAACACCGGAAGAAATGGAAGAAGCTGTATTTACAGATGAAAAACAGGTTCGTGAAGAAAATATCCGTGTAATTACAGAAAAATTAGAAGAAGCTTTTGCTGAAAATGAAGAATGGCTGGCTGTATTAGGTGAAGCTGTTTATCAGTATCAGAAGAAAACAGTTCGTAAGATGATTTTAAAAGATCATAAACGTCCGGACGGAAGAGCAATTACAGAAATTCGTCCTCTGGCAGCAGAAACAGATATTATTCCTAGAGTACATGGTTCTGCTATGTTTACAAGAGGTCAAACACAGATTTGTACGATTACAACTCTGGCACCATTATCTGAAGCACAGAGATTAGACGGACTGGATGAATTTGAAGTGAGCAAACGTTATATGCACCACTATAATTTCCCATCTTATTCTGTTGGTGAAACAAAACCATCAAGAGGACCGGGACGTCGTGAAATCGGACATGGTGCGCTGGCTGAGAGAGCTTTAGTACCGGTTATTCCGGGAGTAGAGGAATTCCCTTATGCAATCCGTACAGTTTCTGAGACTTTTGAGTCTAATGGTTCTACTTCTCAGGCAAGTATCTGTGCATCTACTATGTCTTTAATGGCTGCAGGTGTACCGATTAAGAAACCGGTAGCAGGAATTTCCTGTGGTCTGGTTACAGGAGAAACAGATGATGATTATCTGGTACTTACAGATATTCAGGGACTGGAAGACTTCTTCGGCGATATGGACTTTAAGGTAGCAGGTACACATGATGGTATTACTGCAATCCAGATGGATATTAAAATCCATGGTCTGACAAGACAGATTATTGAAGAAGCGATTGCAAGAACAAAAGAAGCAAGAGAATACATCTTAACAGAAGTTATGGAAAAATGTATTCCTGCTCCAAGAGAAACTGTGAGCAAATATGCTCCAAAAATCGTTCAGATTCAGATCGATCCGGAAAAAATCGGTGATGTAGTAGGTCAGAGAGGAAAGACAAATTAACGCAATTATCGATGAGACAGGCGTAAAAATTGATATTGATGATAATGGTGGTGTATCTATTTGCGGAACAGACCAGCACATGATGGATAAAGCAGTAGAATACATTAAAACAATTACAACAGATTATCAGGAAGGTCAGATTTTCACTGGAAAGGTTATCAGCATCAAAGAATTCGGAGCATTTTAGAATTTGCACCTGGAAAAGAAGGAATGGTACACATTTCTAAGATTGCAAAAGAAAGAATTGAAAAAGTAGAAGATGTACTTTCTATTGGAGATGTTGTAAAAGTTGTTTGTCTTGGAAAAGATAAAATGGGACGTATCAGCTTTAGTATTAAGGATGTTCCGGAAGAAGCATAAAAAGATATAGAAATTAGGAGGGGGAGCATAAAAAAATGTGCCCCCCTTTTTCTCCTTAAACAGGAAAGTGTAGAGGTGAAGAATATGCGTTATCATAATATTACAAAGGACGATATGTTAAATGGCGATGGACTTCGGACTGTTTTATGGGTGGCAGGCTGTGACCACGGCTGTAAAGGCTGCCAAAATCCAGTAACATGGGACCCAAACAGTGGACTGGAATTTGATGATGCTGCAAAGGAAGAAATTTTTGAGCAGTTAAATCAAAGTTATATTGCAGGAATTACATTTTCCGGCGGTGACCCTTTATATTGGGGAAATGTGGCAGATGTAACAGAGTTGGCAAAGGAAATTAAAGAAAAATATCCTAAGAAGACAATTTGGCTGTATACCGGTTCTTTATGGGAACGTATTCAGGGAATGGATATTCTGCAGTATATTGATGTGCTGGTGGACGGAGAGTTTATGGAAGAGAAAAAAGATGTTTCTCTGAAATGGAAGGGCAGTTCCAATCAAAGAGTCATTGATGTGCAGCAGTCTCTAAAAACAGGAACAGTGGTATTACATGCTTAGGAGGAAAAATGAGAAGAATTGCAAAGTTTCATAAAGTAAGTGAGGCACAGTTTGTAGAAGGATTTCTGGATTGTTTCGCAGGAAAAAGCGAAATAGAGGCAAAGGAAATTTATAACACATTAAAATTGCCGAGAAGAGCAACAGCAGGAAGTGCCGGATACGATTTTTTTAGTCCGGTAGATTTTGAATTAAAACCAGGTGAAAGTTTAAAAATTCCTACAGGAATTCGTGCAGAAATGGAAAATGACTGGGTTTTAAAATTATATCCAAGAAGCGGACTGGGGTTTAAATTCCGTCTGCAGTTGAATAATACAGTAGGAATTATTGACAGTGATTATTTTCATTCTGACAATGAAGGGCATATTTTTATTAAGATTACAAATGATTCTAATGAAGGAAAAACTGTTCAGGTGCAAGCCGGAACCGGTTTTGCACAGGGGATTTTTCTGGAATATGGAATTACGGTAGATGATGATGCAACTGCTATAAGAAATGGCGGTTTTGGAAGTACAACCGGAAAATAATGGAGAGGATAGCATGTAAGAAGAAGGAAGCACTTGCATGTTATCTTTTTTTATGGTAATATATTTTGAGAGTCAAAATAATTGAAAACCATAATAGTTTTAAGTTCCGGGAGGATAAAAGCATGATAATAGAACCAAAGGTAAGAGAATTTATTTGTACTACAGCACATCCAGAAGGATGCAGAGAAAAATTTAAAGAAGCAAATTGCCTATGTAAAATCCCAAAATATAAAAAAAGGGCCTAAGAAAGTGTTGGTAATCGGCGCATCTACAGGATATGGTCTGGCAAGTAGAATTACAGCAGGATTTGGATGTGGTGCAGCAACTATTGGTATTTTCTTTGAAAAGCCTTCGAATGGAAAACGTACAGCGACACCAGGCTGGTATAATACGGCAGCTTTTGAAGAAGAAGCTCATACAGCAGGGATTTATGCAAAGTCAATTAACGGAGATGCCTTTTCTAAAGAAATAAAAGAAAAAACCATTGATTTAATTAAGAAAGACTGGGGCAAAGCAGATATGGTGATTTATAGTCTTGCAGCTCCCAGACGTACAGACAGAGATGGAAATTTGTGGACATCTTCTTTAAAAACTACAAAAGAAGCTTTTACAGAAAAGAGTCTGGATTTGAGAAACAATACTATAGTAGAGAAAACAGTAGACCCTGCCCAACCGGAAGAAATTCAAGGTACTATGAAAGTTATGGGTGGCGAAGACTGGATGGAATGGATAGAGGCATTGAAAGCGGCAGATGCTATAGAAGAAAATGGGATTACTGTGGCATATTCTTATATTGGACCAGAACTTACCTATCCTATTTATTTTGATGGAACTATTGGACAGGCAAAACGTCATTTGGAAAATACAGCAAAAGTTATGAGAGAAAAATTTCCAAAGCTACAGTCTTATGTGTCTGTAAATAAAGCACTGGTAACACAGGCAAGTGCAGCCATTCCCATTGTACCTTTGTACTTTGCTATTTTATATAAAGTTATGAAACAGGCAGGAAATCATGAAGGCTGTATAGAGCAGATTTCACGTCTTTTTAAAGAAAAACTTTTGGAAGAACAAGTACCGGTAGATGAAGAAGGAAGAATTCGTATGGATGACTGGGAACTGTCAGAAGAAGTTCAGAAGAAAGTTGTGGAAGCATGGAAACAGGTAACAACAGAAAATGTTACAGAGATTTCGGATATTGAAGGATATTGGGAAGACTTTTACCAGATGTTTGGTTTTCATTTATCAGGAGTGGATTACGGAAAAGATGTAGATGTGGAAGTGAAAATTCCAAGTCTGGAGGCATAATATAGAATAGTATATATAGAAGTTGAGCTATTTCACTGACAAGTAAAAGAAACAGAATGTCAATGGAATAGCTCAAGCTGTTTTTAGAAATTAGTTTTCATTTTTTTCTTCAAGCTCTGCTTCTGATTTTAAATTAGCAATAAAATCATGGAATGCTTCTGCAGCAGCCATATATTCATCTTCTCTTTCAATATTGGTAACAATCGGTGCATCATTTTCTTCTGCATAGCGGAATAAATAAGTTTCGCCGTCTGTATTTTTACCATTTTCGTTTAATGGTACCAGTGCAATATATTCTCCAAAACCTTCTACAGGAAAGGTAGTCAGTACAGCACATTCTAAAACTGTGTCATCTTCCAGAGTTAATTTAATAGTAGGATTTGGAACTTTTGGGATTGTTCCCTGATTTTTTCCACCTGCGCTGGAACAGTTTGCCGTACAGGAAGCGCAGTCACTTGGATTGCAGCTTTCGATATCTGTTGTATATGTTTTTTCGCTCATTTTTTAACCTCTTTCTTAATTTAAGTTTTGAAAATATTTTACCAGATGCAGAGGGGGAATGCAATACAGAAAGGATTTGCATTTTTATTTCCGGACACGTATAATGGAAAGTATGATTAGGGAGGGGGAAGGCAGCTTGGAAAAAGATACATCTCATTTGATAAAAAGAGTAAAGCACTTTAAGACAATTCTTACAGCAGAAGGATTTTTAGTAGGAGCAGTTGCAGGTCTTGTGGTGCTTTTGTATCGTATTATTTTAGAATATGCCGGTAAAGGCATGAATAAAGTATTAGAATACGTAAGACAGGAACCTTTGGCAGCGGTTTTATGGTTTGTGGCATTGTTTGTAATTGCCTGTATTGTGGGAAAATTAGTAAAATATGAACCTATGATTTCAGGAAGCGGAATTCCTCAGGTAGAGGGAGAAATGATGGGGAAACTAAATCAGGTGTGGTGGCGTGTGCTGCCTGCAAAATTTTTGGGTGGTTTTTTATCTCTTTTTTCGGGACTTTCTCTTGGAAGAGAAGGGCCGTCTATACAGATTGGCGCTATGGCAGGAAAAGCAGTTTCCCAAACTTTAGATAGAGGAAAAACAGAGGAAAAATATTTAATTACCTGCGGGGCAAGTGCCGGACTTGCGGCTGCTTTTCATGCACCTTTGGCAGGAGTTATGTTTTCTCTGGAGGAAATACATAAAAACTTTTCTGTATCTGTTTTAATTTCTGTTATGACTGCATCGATTACAGCAGATTACATTTCCAGTCAGTTTATGGGATTTAAGTCAGTATTTCAATTTGATGTAGGAACAGAAATATTGCCTCAGTACTATTGGCATATTGTGATTTTAGGCATTATTTTAGGTATTATGGGAGCCTTTTATAACAAGATGACCATCTGGGTACAGGGCTTGTATTTTAAAGTAAAAGGATTAAATGAGACAACACGGCTTTTTATTCCTTTTTTGCTTGCAGGAGTAGTTGGGCTTGTTATGCCTCAGATATTGGGAAGCGGACATGCTTTAATTGATATGGCAGCAGAGGGAAATATGATGCTCACTTCTCTTTTGATTTTATTTGTGGCTAAATTTCTGTTTTCTTTGATTTGTTTTGGTTCAGGAGCACCGGGCGGGATCTTTTTTCCGCTTTTAGTGTTAGGTGCGCTTTTAGGCGGGGCTTACAGTACCTTTGCAGTGCAGTATATGGGATTGGATGCTTCTTATATCAGCAACATGGTTCTTCTTGCCATGGCAGGATATTTTACAGCGATTGTGAGAGCGCCTATTACAGGAATTATTTTAATTTTTGAGATGACAGGACAGGTAAGTCAGATGCTTTCCATGTCTTTAGTGTCAATTGTGGCATATCTGGTAGCTTCGGCTCTGAAATCGGAACCTATTTATGAGAGCCTTTTAAGTGGATTGTTAAAGAGACAAGGTGAGAAGCTTCCGGAAGGCACAGGAGAAAAAATTTTGCAGGAATTTGTGATTTGTCATAACAGTCTGTTGCAGGACAAGATGATTCAGCAGATGGAATGGCCGAAAAATTGTCTGCTGGTATCAATAAAAACGAGGTGGAAATGAATTGATACCAAAAGGAAGAACTATACTGTTTCCGGGAGACGTTCTGGTAACTCTGACAGATGAAAAGAACGCCCCGGCAGTATATGATTATATGGAGGAAATATGCGCGGAGAAAAAAGAATAGAAACAGCACCGGGAAATAAATGGACAAAAGGTGTAGAAAAACAGAAAGATGGATTTATATTTACATTAGAGGCAGAAAAGGATGCAGAAGCTTCCCTCTTGCTTTATACAAAAGAAGGAGTTTTGGAGTTCCCATTTTTACAGGAGGGAAGAAATGGAAATCTTCTTTCTATGGCGGTAAAAGGGATTTGTGAACATCCGCTGAAATATAATTATAAAATCAATGGAGAAGTGATACAGGATGATTATGCAAAAATTTTGTATCATACAGCTTCTTTCGGAGAAAAGGACGAAAACATCTGCTGTGGGTATTTGGAAAATAAATTTTCATGGAGTGACGGAGAATTTACTCCTATAGAACTTTGCAATTCTATTTTATATAAATTGCAGGTACGCAGTTTTACAAAAAGTAAAACCTCTAAAGTCAGACATAAGGGGACATTTCAGGGTGTTCAGGAAAAGATAGAGTACCTAAAAGAATTGGGGATTACAGGCGTCTTGCTGATGCCGGCTTATGAATATAGGGAACTTCAAAAACCTCATATAAGAGGAAAAGCAGGGGAGCATCCTTCAGAAGAAGTTGCGGCAGATAAGAGAGTGAATTGCTGGGGTTACACAGAAGATGCCTGCTATTTTGCGCCAAAGGCAGCTTTTTGTGCAACACAAAGTCCAGCAAAGGAATTTGCTGATATGGTAAATGCGTTCCATGAAGCTGGATTGGAATGTATGATGGAATTCTATTTTGGGAAGCATACAGCTCTTACAAAAATGCTGGATGTTCTCAGATATTGGAAAATCACTTATCATATTGATGGATTTCATATTATGGGAGAAGGGATTTCTCAAGAACTTTTTATGAAAGATCCGTTGTTAGCAGACTGTAAATTATTTTTCCACGATGTAGACGGCCATAACATTTTACATGGAGAGGCACCGAAATTTAAAAATGCAGCAGAATATAATGAAGGATTTTTATATTCTATGCGTCATGTATTAAAGGGAGATGAAAATATGACGGATGAATTTATGTTCCGTCAGAAAAGAAATCCTTTGTGTAATGGTGTAATCAATTATATGGCAGACCAGGATGGTTTTACAGTTATGGATATGGTTTCTTATGAGGAACGTCATAATGAAGCAAATGGAGAAGAAAATCAGGATGGAATTTCTTATAACTGCAGCTGGAATTGTGGAATAGAAGGTGCAACAAGGAAAACGGCGATTAAAGAGCTGCGTTTAAAACAGATGAAAAATGCATTTTCTCTTTTGTTATTTAGTCAGGGAACACCTTTGATTTTCCAAGGTGATGAATGGGGAAATACACAAAAGGGAAATAACAATGTGTGGTGCCAAGATAATGAGTTGTCATGGATTGATTGGAATGGAAGAAAAAATCAGGCAAGACTATGGGAGTTTGTAAAAAAAGCTATTCAAATTAGAAAGGAAAATCCTATTTTACATTGGAAAAAAGAGTTGAAGGGTAGTGATTATCAGGCATTGGGTTATCCGGATATGTCATATCATGGAAAACAAGCATGGTATGTGGAAAAAGATAAAGATACCCGCTCTTTGGGAATTATGTATTGTAATGCCTATGCAGGAAAGGCTTCTGAGTTTTTATTTTTGGCTTTTAATTTCCATTGGGTTTCCCATGAAATTGCACTTCCGGGAGCAGAAAATGAGATAAAATGGAAAGTTCTTCTTTGTACAGAGAAAGACCAAGAAGAAAAACTGCAAGAGGGGGCGGAAGTTATAGGAAAAACCATAGAAGTACCTCCAAGGACAGTTATGATTTTAGCAGGAAAGCAGGAAAGCAGGAACAGGACGTATGCGGATTTGGAAGCATTTTAAAACGATTACAAAGCACAAGCTTTTAGTAATGAAATATTGCTTTAAAATAGGACTTTATAAGCAGGGATTACTTCATGATTTATCAAAGTATTCCTGGACAGAGTTTTCGGTGGGTTGTAAATACTATCAGGGAACAAGAAGTCCTAATAATGCAGAGAGAGAAGCTACAGGATTATCCACTTCATGGATACATCACTATGGAAGGAATAAACATCATTTTGAACACTGGGTTGATTATGGAATTGATTGCGATACCGTTATTAAGGGAGTTCCTATGCCAAGAAAATATATTGCAGAAATGGTTATGGACAGAATTAGTGCATCGAGAAATTATCACCCGGAAACTTATACAGACGCAGCACCTTTGGAATATTTTTTAAAAAGTAAGGAAAAGTTGTGGTTTGTTCATGAAAAGACCAATGAGGATTTAGAATTTTTGCTTAGAATGTTGGCAGACAGAGGGGAGAAAGAAACACTGAAGTATATTAAACACGTATATCTGAAAGGAATGTAAAAGATTTATGAATATACAGGGAGATCAGATTTTAGAACTTATTAAAGGGTTATGGAGTTTTGTACCAAAAGAATATATGATACTGATTTATCTTATTGGAACAGTATTTGCTTTTTTGAATTGTTTCATGGGATATCGTTTAAGAAAGGTATGGGGATGTATTTTAGGTATTCTTATGGGTGGCGGAGTCGGCTTTGGAGCGGGGTTGTATTTTTTACAGGATAAGATGATGGCAGGGCTTGCAGGTGCTATGGGAGCTTTGGTTTTCGGACTTCTGGCGTGGCTCTTATATAAGTTTGGTGTGTTTGTTATGTGTACCGGACTGGTATATAGTATTGTAGTTTCCTTTTTTCAGGATGCAACGCTTACACAGCATTTTATTGCTTTGGTAATCGGACTTTTTGCAGGAACTTTTGCTCTGGGATATGAAAAACAGATGGTGATAGGTATTACTTCTGTTTGTGGAGGTTTAGGAGGTATTCATTTACTTCTGGAAATGCTGGGAAAAGATGCGGGAGCAGGGGAACTGCTGTTAGGACTTATTATGGCGGCTATTGGTATAGCAGTGCAGGCAGCACCTTTTATGAAGGGCAAAGACTGGGAAGCGAAATTGTTCCGTTTGCCAGGTGGGAGAAAGAAGAAAAAAAGTAGTAAAAAAAGACCAAAATTAAAGAAGTAGGGCAGCGCACAAAGGAAAAAAGCAATAGCAGCAGTAAGAATAGGAAAACAGCAACAAAAGAGAAAAAATATCAGCAGGATGTTTTTGATGAAGAAGATTTGAATGTGACAAAGCGTGAGGAATTTGACAAAACGCAGGAGTATGAAGTAGGGAAAAAGCAATATGACAGACAGAACAAAGCGCCGTATATGGCACCGGGAATAGGAATTGACTTAGATGACTTAAACAGAGAATTGTCACAGGAAATTAAAAAGATTTATAAAGATGATGGTCAGTAGGGCTGTCATCTTTTCTATTTATACATTTTACGCTCAGTCTGCGCTCACTTTGAGCTTGTAATCTCAAATGAGTACTCGACAAATTCGCTAAAATGTATAAATAGAACTGAATGATGTTTTAAGGGATAGCTTTGTTTTTATTGACAAACGTACGAAAGATAGGTATACTTTAAGAAAATAGTTTGAAATACAAAATATTTGAAATATCAAATATAGAATAAGGAGAAATTATGACAGCAAAGATTATTGGGACAGGAAGTGCTGTTCCTGCGTATTGCATGAAAAATAATGATTTTACAAAATTTATTGATACAAGTGATGAGTGGATTGTTACAAGAACAGGAATAAAAGAAAGAAGAATTGCCAAAGAAGAAACAACGGCAGGTCTGGCTTGTGAAGCGGCAAGAAAAGCATTGCAGTCGGCAAAGACAAAACCAGAAGAAATTGATTTAATCCTTGTGGCAACCTGTTCTCCGGATACATTTTTTCCAAGTACAGCCTGCCAGGTACAGGCTGTTTTAGGTGCTAAGAATGCAACAGCTTTTGATATGAGTGCGGCTTGTGCAGGGTTTTTGTTTGCCTTAAATACGGCTTATACTTATATAAACAGTGGGATATATAAGAAAGTGCTGGTAATCGGTGCAGACAGCATGACACGTTTTTTAGACTGGCAGGATAGAGGAACTTGTGTATTATTTGGAGATGGTGCAGGAGCAGTAGTTTTGGAAGCATCAGAAACAGGTTCTTTTTCTTTTGTGCAACATGCAGATGGAGGAAGAGGAAGTGTCTTAAGTTGTACGGTGGGATACCAGGAAAAATCATCTTATCTTCAGATGGATGGACAGGAGGTATTTAAGTTTGCACTTAAAGCTGTCCCAGAATGTATTGAGGAAGTTATGAAAAAAGGAAACATAGAAAAAGAAAGGGTAAAATATTATGTTCTCCATCAGGCAAACAGTAGAATTATTTCTGGTGTTGCAAAGAAACTAAGAGAAAAAGAAGAAAAGTTTCCAATGAATATAGAAAAATATGGAAATACGTCTGCTGCCAGTATCCCTATTTTGCTGGATGAAATGCATAAAGAGGGAAAGTTAGAAAAAGGAGACATTCTTGTTCTTGCCGGATTTGGTGCAGGTCTTACATGGGGAAGTACACTGCTTCAGTGGTAATCGAATAAAACAGGGAAAGTCAGGAAATCCTTAAATAAAAAGATAAAATTCAAGATATTTAGGGAGAGACTTATGAAAGCATTTATGAATGAGGACTTTTTATTGTCTACCAATACTGCAAAGGAGCTGTATCATAATTTTGCGGAGAAAATGCCCATAATAGATTATCATTGCCATATTTCGCCTCGTGAAATCGCAGAAGACAGAAGATTTGAAAATATTACACAGGTATGGCTTGGAGGAGACCATTATAAATGGCGTCAGATGCGCTCAAACGGAGTAGAGGAATATTATATTACAGGAGCTGCACCGGATAGGGAGAAATTTCAGAAATGGGCAGAAACACTGGAAATGGCAATTGGAAATCCTTTGTATCATTGGAGTCATTTGGAATTGCAGCGATATTTTGGTTACTCAGGTATTTTAAAAGGAGATACAGCCCAAGAGGTCTGGGAATTTTGTAACAGTAAATTAAAAGAAGCATTCATGAGTGCCAGAAATTTAATAAAACAGTCTAATGTGAAACTCCTTTGTACTACGGATGATCCTGTTGATGATTTAAAATGGCATAAAAGGATAAAAGAAGATAAAAGCTTTGATGTACAGGTATTGCCTACATGGAGACCGGATAGAATTTTAAATATAGAAAGACCAGATTATCCAGAGTATTTGAAAGAGCTTTCAAAAGCATCAGGTGAGGAAATTCAGAGTTTTCAGAATTTAAAAAAAGCAATAACAAAAAGACTTCAATACTTTGTAAGTATGGGCTGCTGTATTTCAGACCACGGTTTCGATTTTATGGTTTATATCCCTGCAAAAGAATCGGAGATAGAGAGGATTTTTTCTGCCCGTCTTGAGGGCAAAGAAATTTTAGCAGAGGATATTGCAAAATTTAAAACAGCATGTATGCTTTTTTTAGCAGAAAAATATGAAGAATTAAGATGGGTTATGCAGATTCATTTTGGATGCAAAAGAAACAATAACAGAAAAATGTATAAAAATCTAGGGGCCGATACAGGTTTTGACTGTATTGGGGATATTGTTTCGGGAACAGCTTTGGCAGATTTTTTAAATGCAGTAAATGATAGGAAAAATTTGCCGAAGACAATTTTGTATAGTTTAAATCCAAAAGATAATGAAATGATTGGAAGTATGATAGGATGTTTTCAAAACAGTGATGCAGCAGGTAAAATTCAGCATGGTTCAGCATGGTGGTTTAATGATAATAAAACTGGTATGATAAATCAGATGACTTCTCTGGCAAATTTAGGACTATTAGGGAATTTTATTGGTATGCTCACAGATTCCAGAAGTTTTCTTTCTTATCCTCGCCATGAATATTTTCGTAGGATTTTATGTGATTTGATTGGAGAATGGGTGGAAAACGGAGAATATCCAAGGGATATGGAGATTTTAGAAAAAATTGTAAAGGGAATTTCTTATAATAATGCGGTACAATATTTAGGATTTCAGATCTAAATGAAATTGTTGTAGTATTTTAACACAATTTATGCTAATATAGTACGGATAAAAAGAAAAAGGAGAAAAAGTGTGGAAAATCGTAAAATTATCCAAGTGGAAGAAAAAGTACCGCCAAAACTTTTAATTCCGTTAAGTATTCAGCACATGTTTGCCATGTTTGGTGCGTCAGTGCTGGTTCCGTCTTTATTTGGCATGAATCCTGCTATTGTTCTTTTTATGAATGGTATCGGGACATTATTGTTTATTTTGATAACAAAAGGAAAAGCACCTGCATATCTGGGCTCCAGTTTTGCATTTATTGCTCCTGCCTTGGTGGTTATGAGTAAGTTTGGATATGAATATGCCTTGGGTGGCTTTGTAGTTGTTGGCCTTTGTGGATGTATTTTGTCATTGATTATTTATAAGTTTGGCTCTGATTGGATTGACATTGTACTCCCAGCGGCAGCAATGGGACCGGTAGTAGCATTGATTGGTCTTGAACTTTCCGGTACTGCGGCAAAGAATGCAGGGCTGTTGGATGAAAAAATTCAGACAGAGAGTATTATTGTATTTTTGGTAACACTTGGTGTTGCAGTATTTGGCTCTGTAGTCTTTCGAAAATTTTTGTCTGTTATTCCGATTTTAATTGCGATTTTAGCAGGATATGTTGCTGCAATTCTCTGTGGAATAGTAGATTTCACACAGGTAGCAGAGGCATCCTTCTTTTCACTGCCGAATTTTACAACACCGAAATTTAATGTGGAGGCTATCTTAATTATTTTGCCGGTGATTTTGGTAGTAGCTTCTGAGCATATCGGACATCAGATTGTAACAGGAAAGATTATTGGAAGAGATTTAATTAAAAATCCAGGATTGCATCGTTCCATGTTTGCAGACAATTTTTCTACGATGCTTTCCGGTTTTATCGGTTCTGTTCCAACAACAACCTACGGGGAAAACATTGGTGTTATGGCAATGACAAAAGTATATAGTGTATATGTTATCGGAGGAGCAGCAGTACTTTCTATTGCTTGTTCTTTCATTGGGAAGTTGACAGCACTTATCCAGACAATTCCAAGTCCGATTATCGGTGGAATTTCTTTTCTGCTTTATGGTATGATTGGAACTTCCGGTATTCGTATTCTGGTAGATGGAAAAGTAGACTACAGTCGTTCCAGAAACATGGCGCTTACTTCTGTTATTTTTGTAACAGGTTTGTCCGGAATTAAAATCAGCATTGGTGAGATTGAACTGACGGGAATGGTTCTTGCATGTATTGTGGGAATGATTTTAAGCCTGATTTTCTATGTTTTGGACAAGCTGAAACTGACAAATGACAGAGAACAGGAAATGAATTAAATAAAAAGTAATGAGAGAAGAAGTTATTGGATTAAGCGAATATAAGAAAACGGCTTAATCTGATAACTTTTTTTGTTACTGTTCATTCCGTTTACAGGAATAAGCCAGAAATAAAAATTTTAAAAAGTTATTGACATATACTAATAAAAGTGCAATAATAAATTTATGCCAATAATGAAGAGAGAGGAAAGCCTATGCCAAGACCGAATAAACCAAAACGAGTAAAAAGGGAGCCTGTTTGTGACAGCTTTTTTCCAAAGGGAAAAGCAGAGCAGTGTCATGAAATTGAAATGTCAGTAGAGGAATATGAAACACTTCGTCTTTTGGACTATGAAGGAATGACACAAGCCGAGTGTGCAAAGGAGATGGGAATTGCCAGAGCAACGGTACAGAGCCTTTACACAGAAGCAAGAAAAAAAACAGCCCGATTTCTGGTGGAAGCAGCCGGACTACGTATTCGCGGAGGGAATTTTTTAATAGAAGAAGATATGTCAGGAAATGGCAGAGGCAAGAAAGGAGTTTATACTATGAAGATTGCAGTTACTTATGAAAACGGAGAAGTTTTTCAGCATTTTGGTCATACAGAACAGTTTAAAATTTACCATGTAGAGGATGGAAAGATTACTTCAGCAGAAGTTGTAGATACAAACGGAAGTGGACACGGAGCTTTGGCAGGATTTTTAAAAGAGAAGGGAGCAGAGGTTCTGATTTGCGGAGGAATTGGCGGTGGCGCCAGAAATGCATTGGCAGAAGCAGGAATTCGTTTATTCCCAGGAGCATGCGGCAATGCAGATGCACAGGTGGAAGCATATTTGGGCGGAAGCTTGAATTACAATCCAGATACTGTATGTGATCATCACCATCATCATGAAGGTGAATGCGGAGAGCACAAAGGAGAAAATCATCACTGTGGCGGACATTGTGGTAAATAGAAGATATTGCAGAAGGTGCATGACAGATAGATGTTGTGCATCTTCTTTTTCTCTTAGGACATAGGGAAAATGTTCTTGACAATCCGTTGTAAGTCTATTAAAATTAATATTTGTAGGATTGCTGGAATAGCTCAGTTGGTAGAGCACTTCACTCGTAATGAAGGGGTCGTGGGTTCGAGTCCCATTTTCAGCTTTTATAAAAGAGGAAGGGAACGTCGTGAAGGCGTTCTTTTTTTTGCAAAGTATGTATAATGAAAAAAGTGAAAAAGACACTTGTCTCATAGGCATTGGAATATTGAATGAAACAGGAGGATAATATTAAAAGTGGCAAATTCAGATACATATAAGGGGATTTATGCAATGCATAAGTACTGGGGGAAAAAAGCCCATTTAATGAAATATCGAAAATTTATTGAAAAATACTCTAAACCAAATGAAACGGTTATGGATTGATTTTTGTGGATCAGGAGTAACACTTATTGAGGCTGTTAAAGCTGGAAGAAAAGCAGTGGGTGTAGATTTAAATCCGATTGCAATTAAATTGGCGCAAACCTCACTGACAGCAGTAAATATTGACGAAATAAATAAAATATTTGAGAATATAAAAACTACACTTCAGGAAACAATTAATAGTATGTATGAGATGGAATTTGAGGGAGAGAATACCATGGTGACTCATACAATATGGAAAAATGGTGAGCCAATAGAAGTGTGGTACCGTACAGATAAAGAAAAGCAAAAAAATAAGAGAAGGTAATTGTACAGATATAAAAATGTGCAATGAGCCAGCTATAGAAGCGAAATGGTATCCGAAAAGTATTATGTTTGAAAACTCCAGAATTAATGTAGGAAAAGAACAAAAAGTTTCAGACTTATTTACACCGAGAGCTTTGGTTGGATTATCTCTTTTGCTTGACGAAATCAAAAAAATAGAAGACGAAAAATTAAGAGAGGTGTTTGAACTGACATTGTCAGGAACTTTATCTCAAGCAAGTAATCTGGTATTTGTTATTCGAAGAAGAAAGAAAAACAAAGGAGAGAAACCTCGTGCCGAAGTGGGCAGTTGGGTAATTGGATATTGGGTTCCGGAAGAACATTTTGAAATAAATGTATGGAATTGTTTTGAAAATAGATTTAAGCGTATTCTTAAAGGAGAACAGGAAATATACAGCTTGTTTTCTGAAAAAAGTGATTCTTATATGCAAGAGCATGTAAAACTTATCAATGGTTCTGCAACACAAATTCCAATTGATGATAATTCTGTGGATTATGTATTTATTGATCCACCTCATACAAATAGAGTCCTTTATATGGAGCAGAGCTTGATGTGGAATGCATGGTTAGGGCTTGATGAAGAAATAGAATGGGATAATGAAATTGTAGTAACAGAAGCAAAAAATAGAAAAAAGAAAAATTCTGATAATTATAATTTATTGTTAGATAAAGCATTTGGAGAAATCTATAGAGTTTTAAAACCAAACAGATATTTTTCTTTAGCATTTAATTGTTTGGATGATAATATCTGGATTGATATACTGAATTTGTCTGTACATCATGGTTTTGAAATTAGGGATATCGTTCCATTGGAATATTCTGCAACATCTGTTATACAGGATAATAGAAAAAATGCATTAAAAACAGATTTTGTACTTACTTTTCAAAATGTTGGAAATAATGAACTGGAGCAGATTAGTTTTAAGAACGATGATCTTGAGCTAGAGCAGATGATAAATGGAATTCTTGAATCAAATCCAGGATATGAAGTATACAATATTATGAATGTACTTTTTGAAAAAACAATTCCGAAAGGTTATATTTATAAAGTATCAAAGATAGTAAAATTTTGTGCGAAAATAATGGAATAATAACAGAGCCGATCTCCCTTGATTAAAACCAAAGCAGGGAAATCGGCTTTATGATTATTCAGAATAAATGGTTGAAAGAGAGAAAGCACAGTAATTACCTTCTAATTTTGCATCTTTGTCATAATGATATTGAATTTTATGAATAGAATCAACAGAAAGATTGTCTAAAAGATGATTGATTTTTCTTCTGATTTCAGCAGTGTTACCTTTCAGGTCACGACCATCTATAAATTTAGTTTCATAAGCCAAGAATACGAAAAGACGATTATTATTGCAAAATAAACGTTCACCTTGGTATTTATAATTCCACCATTCCAGCATTTTGAGACTTTCTTGATTATTAGGTACATAAGCCTTATGTACCTGCTGCAATTGGGCAACGAATTGAGCAGAATCATCATCAAGAGTGATTAGAAAATTTGATAAGGATGCTTTTGTATCAAACCTAAATTCACTTATGTTTGGAAGGGAAAGATTTTTATGATTTTTTTGTATTTGCATATTCGTTAAATAGTGTATCAAAATTTACCATGTTGGACAGCCACCTTTCTATACAAAATTTATATAAGGTAGATTATAAGGCAAAGGATTGCGAGAAACAATGGTGAGTTTTGATTTTAAGAGAATAATAACAGAATTCGAATAGGGAAAAGGGGAGGTGGAATAAATAATATTTTCGTGATATGATAAGAATTAGATTAAGATAATGATGATGACAGGATAAAATAATAAAGAGAAATGGAGAAGAAATACTATGAATTTTCAATTTGCACATTATAATTACAATGTGAAAAATTTGGAGACATCTATTCAGTTTTATGAAAAAGCACTTGGATTAAAGGAAGTAAGACGCAAAGAAGCAAAAGACGGAAGTTTTATTCTTGTTTATCTGGGAGATGGGAAAACAGGATTTCAATTGGAATTGACCTGGCTGCGTGATTGGGAGAAAGATCATTATGATTTAGGGGATAATGAAATACACTTGGCATTTACTACTGATAATATGGAAGAAGCTCATAGGAAACATGAGGAGATGAAGTGTATCTGTTATGAAAATCCGAAAATGGGAATTTATTTTATCAGTGATCCAGATGGATATTGGATTGAGATTGTACCGGAGAAATAGAAGAATCGTTGAATATTGTCTAAAAACAAGTTTTGTACGCAAGGAGAGAACGAAGATATGGCGAACTATTTTGAGGGGTTACAATTTAATATAATTTATAGTTCCCGTAAGTCAATCGCTATCGAATTACGTATGGATGGTATTCTTGTGCGTGCTCCCAAGGGCATGAGCTGTGGTGAAATTAACGCTTTCATTCATGAGAAACGGGGCTGGATTGAGAAGCACTTAGTAAAAATGCAAGACAGAAAGAAGGACTTAGAACAGATTCCTCTATTTACTAGGGATGAGATTAGGGAGCTGGCAAAGAAGGCGTTGGTTGTAATTCCAGAAAAAGTAAAGAAATATGCTCCACTTGTGGGTGTCACTTATGGCAGAATTACAATTCGTAATCAGCGTTCACGTTGGGGAAGTTGTTCTAGTAAGGGTAATCTGAATTTTAATTGTCTTTTGATATTATTTCCAGAAGATGTGATGGATTATGTTGTTGTTCATGAACTCTGTCATAGAAAACAAATGAATCATTCAGCAGAGTTTTATGCAGAAGTTGAGCGTGTATTTCCAGAATACCGCAAATGTCAGAAATGGCTTAAGGAAAATGGTGGATTGTATCTTGCTCGTCTTCCATAGAAAGAGAGGATACTACACTATTTGCGTTCTCACAATAAGAGATGGTAGGTGAAAGAAAAGGTGAAAGATATGAAAATAATTGTTAATAAAATAAAGTGTAAGAAATGCAGAGATGTAATTGAAAGTAAATCTGTACATGATTTTAAGTTTTGCAAGTGTGGTGCAGTTGCTGTAGATGGCGGTCAAGATTATCTAAAAAGATGTGGCAATAGAGAAGACTGGGAAGAGTTATCTGAGGTAGAGAGATAATGTGAATTTAGGAGAATATTAAAATGGGCGCATGGAATTATGGTGTGTTTGATGACGATATAGCTTATGATGCGTTGGACGACTTGAGAGAGTCATTAGAAATTATTACGGATATGGAAAAATATTTTGACGCTGTGATTGGGGCAGAGTATGTTGAATATGACGAGGGATGTTATGCACTGGTATCGGCGGCAGTCATTGATAGTGTGTTTAACGAAAAGCAATATAGATGTGATGATGAAGATTACTTTGAATGGGTAAAAACATTAAAGTCTTTTGATTTTACTCCACTCAAACAGAAGGCTATAGTGGCTATTGACGCTGTGCTTTCCGATAGTTCTGAAATAAAAGAGCTATGGGAGGAAAACAAGGAATTATATAGTGCATGGAGAGAAGATAAGATTTCTATACGAGAAAGACTTAGATAATAAGCAACTTGAATCATTTTTCGAGTTTTCAGTAGAAGTTAAGTGTGTATTTTCAGAATGTCGCAGATAATTGATACTAAAAAGTTTTTCTTTTATGAAGTTTAGAGGTTTGTGCTATAATTTATGACATAAATGAGACAACTGATTTACTTGTTAAATTATAGAAATCGGATTGTAAATGGAGGATAGCAGTATGAAAATAGTAATTATAAATGGAAGCGCAAGAAAAGGGAACACCTTGACAGCGATAGAGGCATTTGTGAAAGGTGCGTTGGAAAAGAATGAAATTGAAGTTATTGAGCCAGATAGGCTTCATATAGCACCTTGTAAGGGGTGTGAAACTTGTCAATGTTATAAAGGATGTGTAGACAGCGATGATACAAATCCAACAATTGATAAAATAGCCGCAGCAGATATGATTCTTTTTGCTACACCAGTTTATTGGTGGGGAATGTCAGCACAATTAAAGCTTATCATTGATAAATGCTATTGTCGTGGATTGCAATTGAAAAATAAAAAAGTAGGTGTTATTATCGTTGGAGGTTCTCCAATTGATAGTATACAGTATGAGTTGATTTGCAAGCAATTTGATTGTATGGCTAGCTACCTGTCATGGGATATGCTTTTCCAGAAATCCTATTATGCTAATGCCAGAGATGAACTTGCAAAAAATGTCAATGCAATGAAAGAACTTGAGGAGATTGGTAAAAAATTATAATAGAAGAAACATTTATGAAAAATATTATTTAACGTGTATGTTGATGAGCCAGATAAATTCCCAGTCTCTCGGAGAGGTTGGATACATTTGAAGATGTTGTAATAGGTTTTAATGCAAAGGTTCAAGAAATGCTGAAACCAATGACAGCTGTTTATAAGAGTGGTGTAGTAGATGCTTTGAACTCTGTCGGAAAAGCTTATGCAAATATGAATTTGGGAATAACTCAATCAGAAATGATAAAAAGTATGAATGCAATGGCAGAATGTTTTTTTGATATCAAAAGCTGTTGCCAATAGTTTTGCGACAATGCAGATGTTAGCAGAGAGTGTGAAGACGGCTGAAATTATACAGAAACAATTGAAGATTTTGATGAAAAAACGGTTGAGAGCGATGAAGATGAGTGATGCATCCTCTAAACAGAGAGTAACAATTGCCCCTTCAAAATTATTATACTTGGTCTTGAATTGCCATGTTATTCCATTTTTGCTATTTTTTTGAAAAACAGTATATCTTGAAAAAATAAAAAAAGTGCGTAAAATAGGGAAAAAAGAGAGAGTTCAGGAGGAAAATATAATGATTAAAGTATTATTTATCTGCCACGGCAATATTTAAAGTATGGCGAGAAAGCCTTGATTTTGTAGGATTTTCTAGATAGAAACAAATAATTTACACTTTATTTACACCTTTGGAAGACCGAATCGGAATAATTAAAAAAGTTGTCATAATTTAGTTGGTCAAAAAATAATACTACACTCAAAATCAATTAAAAAATCAATCGTAAAAAAATACGATTGATTTTTTGTACGTTTTTGCATATAATATAATCATTATGGTTGGAAAGGGAACGATTACTATGCGTGAAACAAGAATATTAGAATTCAAGGAAACGATTACGAATACTTTTTTGAAAACAGTTAGTGCCTTTTCGAATTACAATGGTGGAACAATTCTTTTTGGGGTTGATGATAATGGAAATGTGAAAGGATTGCCAGATGTAAAACAGGCCTGTCAGGATATCGAAAATAAAATCAATGACAGTATATCACCTCAACCAAACTATACACTTGAAATACAGAATAATGACCAGACGATAAAACTTACTGTAAAAAGTGGTCTTCAAAAACCGTATTTATATAAATCAAAAGCATACAAACGAAATGATACAGCAACGATAGAGGTAGATACATTGGAATTTTCAAGGCTTATATTAGAAGGAAAAAATATTAGTTTCGAAGAATTACCTTGTAAAGATCAGGAGCTATCTTTTAAAATTTTACAGTGTAAACTGAAAGAAAATATTTACATTGAAACTTTCAATCAAGATACTTTAAAGACATTGAACCTGTATGACAATATAAATGGTTATAATAATGCAGCGGGACTTTTGGCAGATAAAAATCAGTTTTTCAGGAATTGATATTGTTAAGTTCGGTGAGAATATCAGTATTATTCAAAAAAGAGTAACGTTTGAACATATATCGGTTTTAGAAATATATGAAAAAGCACTTGCTGTATTTAGAGATTATTACCAATATGAAGTAATACAGGGGGCTGACAGAAAGATGGTAGAGAAAATACCGGAAGCAGCTTTCAGAGAAGCAATTGCAAATGCTTTGATTCATAGGGTATGGGATATTAATTCACACATCAGAGTTTCTATGTTTGATGATAGAATAGAAGTAGTGTCTCCTGGTGGATTGCCGGCTGGAATAACGGCAGAAGAATATTTATCAGGTAAACTATCTATTTTAAGAAATAGAAATCTTGCAAATGTATTTTACAGACTGGGACTAGTAGAGATATTTGGAACAGGAATTACACGAATCAAACAACTGTATGCAGAGAGTTTGATAAAACCAGAATTTGAAGTGTCAGAAAATGCTATAAAAATTGTACTACCGATATTTGAAACGAATGTCAATTTAACCGAAGACGAAAAAGTGATTTACAAATTTTTAAGTAAGACGATGCTGAAACCAATAAGTGAAATTGCACCATATGTCCCATTTGGCAAATCAAAAACAACACAATTACTGAAAGCTATGGAGAAAAAGGGTGTGATTGCAGTTGAAGGAAAAGGCAGAGGAACAAAATATATCATTAAGTGATTGAGAACAGATCATCGGCAGCATCGGACGGACCATTGCCCCCATGGCCGTCACAAAGCGTCCGAAGCATAAGACATAGTTTTCTTTTCTAAGACCTTTGTATTGTGAAATTAGATTCATGATACGTTTTCCCCTTTGCATATTCCCCAGTTTCAAACTACTAATAATATACAATGCGGGCACTTTTTTGTCTATCTTATTCCGTCGGGTTTCAGCAAAAAATGGTGGTTGATTGAAGCCGGAAAATGATGTATCTTAGTACTTAGGAAATAGCAGTTGTAAGGGGATTATGACTGAGCGAAAAAGGAGAATATGATGAAATCAGAAGAGGTTATGAGAATACTGGAAAATGCCATCCGTATCGGAAAAGGTGTAATCCGGTATGGAAGTGTTGCATCGTATATTCCGGAGCTTGCCAAGGCAGATAAGAATAAACTGGGAATCTGCCTTTACACAATAGACGGCAATCAATTTGAGACCGGAAATACAGAAGACCGATTTACGATACAGTCCATTTCCAAAGTAATGGCACTGTGTCTGGCACTGGAAACATTTGGAGCAGAGTTTGTGTTTGAACATGTTGGTGTGGAGCCGTCAGGGGAGGCTTTTAACTCACTGGTAGAACTGGATAACCGAAGTAACCGGCCCTTTAATCCGATGATCAATTCTGGAGCAATCACGGTTGCGAGCCTGCTTGTAAACCACTATTCCATCGAAGATATGCAGAAGTATATGCAGGACGTATGTGAAGATCCGGAGATTGCAGTAGACGAAGCTGTATTTCAGTCTGAGATGGCGACTTGCGCAAGAAATAAGGCGATTGCCTATCTTTTAAAAAGTAAGGAGATCATTGATACCGATGTAGAAGAGAGTGTTACCTTTTATACAAAGATGTGTTCCATGTCGGTAAATGCAAGAGATCTGGCAATGTTCGGTCTTTTGCTTGCAAATGACGGAGTGCAATTATCTACCGGAAAACGTCTGATCTCATCTCAGACTGTACGGATGGTACAGACCATTATGCTCACCTGCGGGATGTATGACGGATCAGGTGAATTTGCGTTAAGAACAGGAATTCCGACTAAGAGCGGAGTCGGCGGCGGCCTGCTTAGTGTATCGAAAAAGAAAATGGGAATCGGGATCTACGGACCGTCTCTTGATAAAAAAGGAAACTGTATCGCAGGCTGCGAATTGTTGGGATATATTTCAGAAGCACTGCATCTTCACATCTTTGATACCAGAGAGTGGAAGGTAGAAGAATAAAAAAAGACGATACTGCAGATCTCCCTTAGCATGTGGTTTTGCATTTTTATCTGCACTTTCCAGATAAATAAGTACTTGTCTTGCAACTCGCCGGCTGGATGTATTGACCTCGGTCTGATCTTTGGTATTCCTTTGAAGAGCATACAATGACATTTACCGAGTACAGATGCCAAATATTACACCTTATGTATGTCGGCATACCTATTGCTCAAATATGGCAAAATCCGGAATGAATCCAAAAGCATTGCAATATTTCATGGGCCACTCAGATATCAGCGTAACGCTGAATACATATACGCATGTAAATCTTGAGGATGCCAGGGAAGAAGTTGCCCGGATTCAGGTTGTGTAATTACGATTTTTAATTGAAAATAGCAAGGTGTAAAATAGAAAAACATACACCTTATTTTACACCTTTTGCGGACGATATTATGCGAAAATAAACCAGGTTATGCCAGAAAGCAAAAATTTACAAAGGCTCACAAAGCCCGAAATACCAAGAAAAACTAAGAAATGCGAGGTTATGCAACAATGATAAAAGTACTCTTTATTTGCCACGGCACTCTTTGAAGAACTCTTTAAAAAGTCAGTAAAATCAATGTTCGGAAGGTATTTGTGGGAGAGAAATAACCCGAAAATAACCCACAGATTTAAAATAATTATAAAATTTTGGGATGTGACATGATGAGAATGAAAGCTGTAAGATTTCATAATAGTGGAATCTTACAGCTTTTTCTATAAATGAAGTTGAAAGCAAAATATTTATAACATAATATAGAGTGTTGTAAATGTATAAAAAAGTAGATAGTTCATTGCATATGGATGTAACAAAAGATGTTTTTATTAAAATCCTAATACAGTGCTATAAGAATTAAGGAAACGTTTTGTGCAGGCTTTCCAAGAAAATTTTTTGTTATAGATAAATATTAGATACACAGCATAGAAACGGTGACTATTAATCATTATATATTTGTTGAAAATATTCCTATAAGGGAATATAATATAAGTGACGTTTTGTGCAAATGTAGGAGGTTGGTTATGCAGTATTTAACGACTACA
>ENA-OQCW01000361-OQCW01000361.1-human-gut-metagenome-genome-assembly--contig:-NODE-361-length-29306-cov-3.929778_pt1 | contig 29306 bp, 32 predicted proteins | sample MGYA00242767_ERZ504593 | MGnify/ENA primary metagenome ERZ504593 (study PRJEB26092, sample SAMD00036307) | human gut metagenome | host: Homo sapiens | study: EMG produced TPA metagenomics assembly of... | reverse complement strand
TTACCTGTTGATTTTTTTTCAATGTTTTTATCCTCAAAAAAGATGACACTCTTGCAATGCAAGAGTGTCATGATTAAAATTTTCAAATTCAATACTAAAGCTAACACAAAGAATAATACACCAAGAATTTTTGTTACTTTTACTAAAGTACCTTCCATGGAGCGTCCTTTATTTTTTTCCCCAGTAAGTTTCAGACATACCGGAAAGGCTTCCCAATCCCTGAGATTTTCCTTCCTGCATCAGAATGATTACAGATAATGCAATACAATCTATAATGAAAAGCACAGTTAAAGCAATTCTTAAATATTCCATCGTTACACCTCCTAATTGCTAAGCACTACAAGTGTAACACAGGAATCTGGCAATTTCAACTATTATTTTTCATAAATGGATTTCTATACTGTGCTTCTTTGCCTAAATCATCTTCAATTTTCAAAAGACGATTATATTTTGCTGTCCTTTCTGCTCTACACGGCGCTCCTGTCTTTATCTGACCGGTACCCATAGCCACTGCCAAATCAGCAATAAACGTATCTTCGCTTTCGCCGGACCTATGAGAGATAATAGCACGATACCCGGCCTTATGCGCCATATCCACTGCTTCCATAGCCTCTGATAAACTTCCGATTTGATTTACTTTAATCAGAATGGCATTTCCTGCACCCATTTCAATTCCTTTTTGAAGACGCTTTGTATTTGTAACAAACAAGTCATCTCCTACCAGCTGTACCTTATTTCCAAGACGCTGTGTCATCTGTACCCAGCCTTCCCAGTCTTCTTCGCAAAGCCCGTCTTCAATGGATACAATAGGAAATTTTTCCAAAAGCTGTTCATAATAATCAATCATTTCTTCTGCACTTTTTACTACTCTTTCGCCCTGCATGAAACTCTGTCCCGGAAAATAATACTTTCCGTCTTCATAAAGCTCACTTGCCGCCACATCCAGAGCAAAGGAAATTTCTTTTCCCGGTATAAATCCGGCTTCTTTTACTGCCCTTACCATATACTCCAAGGCATCTTCCGCTCCCTTTAAATCCGGTGCAAAACCACCTTCATCGCCTACAGCTGCTGACAAACCTTCTGACTTTAATATTTCTTTTAATTTATGATACACCTCTGCACACATACGAAGCCCTTCCCGAAAACAGCAGGCACCTACAGGCATAATCATAAATTCCTGAAAGTCTACGGTATTGTCCGCGTGCTTCCCTCCGTTTAAAATATTCATCATGGGAACAGGCATACAATGCGCCTGACAACCTCCCAGATATTGATACAAAGGAATACGAAGCGCCTTTGCCGCTGCGTCAGCCGCTGCCAAAGATACTCCTAAAATGGCATTTGCACCCATTTTTTCTTTATTTTCCGTTCCATCCTCTCTTTTCAGCAAGGTATCAATATGCCTTTGATTTAAAACGTTTTCTCCTAAAATACACTCTGCCAATTTATCGTTCACGTTCTCTACTGCTTTTAAAACGCCCTGACCGCAGTAACGATTTTCTTTATCTCTCAGCTCTAAAGCCTCGTATTTTCCTGTGGAGGCGCCTGATGGAACAATGGATTTCCCTGTATATCCGTCTTTCCCCACAATCCCTTCTCCTACCGTCACTTCTGTCTCCACTGTCGGATTGCCTCTGGAGTCCAGCACTTCTCTGGCGTAAACCTGTCTAATCGGTAAATAACGATTCATAGTACAACCTCCTGTTTTTTCATTTCCGGTATTAGTATTCGCATTCACCGATTTTTCATACAAAGATATTTCTTTGCACAGGCCAATTTTGCACAATAAAAGAAACTGCCTTTTGGGCAGTCTCTTTAAAAATTTTTATTTTTCAATCAATAAAGATTTTCCTGTCATTTCTTTTGGCTGTTCCATACCCATTAACTCAATCAAAGTTGGTGCAATATCTGCAAGGCATCCGCCTTCTCTTAAATCATAGGATGGGTCTGCATTTACTAAAATAAACGGAACCGGATTTGTTGTATGTGCTGTAAATGGAGCACCTGTTTCATAATCTACTAACTGTTCTGCATTTCCGTGGTCTGCACAGATAAACATCTGTCCATCAACTTCTTTGATTGCATCTACTGTTTTTCCTACACATTCATCAACTGCTTCAATAGCTTTGATTGCTGCTGCTTCCACACCTGTATGTCCAACCATATCCGGATTTGCAAAATTAATGATAATCACATCATACTTGTCTGATTTAATTGCATCTACCAGTTTGTCACATACTTCATAAGCGCTCATTTCCGGTTTTAAATCGTAAGTAGCAACTTTTGGAGATTTAACCAGAATTCTATCTTCACCTTCATTTGGTTCTTCCACACCGCCATTAAAGAAGAAAGTAACATGGGCATATTTCTCTGTTTCTGCAATACGTGCCTGTTTTTTGCCGTTTGCAGCCAAAAATTCACCGAATGTATTGGTGATTGCCACTTTATGGAAAGCAACTTCTTTATTCGGGATAGTCGGGTCATATTCTGTAAAGCATACAAAAGTTAAATCTAATCTCTTTTCTCTTGCAAATCCTGTAAACTCATCATCACAGAAAGCTCTTGTAAGCTCTCTAGCTCTGTCAGGACGGAAGTTGAAGAAGATTACAGAGTCTTTATCCTGAATAGTTCCTACCGGTTTACCGTCTTTTACAATTACAGTCGGCATTACGAATTCATCTGTTTTTTCTTCTTTATAGGATGCTTCTACGGCTGCTGCCGGACACTCAGCCTGTACACCTTCCCCTTTTGTCATTGCATTGAATGCCAGTTCTACACGGTCCCAGCGATTATCTCTGTCCATTGCATAATAACGTCCCATAACAGAGGCAACCTGACCTACACCCAGCTCTTTCATCTTATCGCAAAGCTGTTCCACATATCCTTTACCACTTGCAGGAGGTGTATCTCTACCGTCTAAGAAACAATGTACAAATACTTTGGAAAGTCCTTCTTTTTTCGCTAATTCTAAAAGACCGAATACATGAGTTAAGTGACTATGCACACCACCGTCAGATAATAATCCGAATAAATGCAGCGCTGAGTCATTTTCTTTTGCATTTTTTACTGCTTTTAATAAAGCTTCGTTTTTGAAGAAATCTCCGTCTTCGATTTCTTTTGTAATTCTTGTAAGCTCCTGATAAACAATGCGGCCTGCACCCATATTTAAGTGACCTACCTCAGAATTACCCATCTGTCCGTCAGGAAGTCCTACTGCCATACCGCTGGCATTTCCTTTCACAAAAGGATACTGCTCCTTTAACATATCCATTACAGGAGTTTTCCCTTCGCATACTGCATTTGCCTCACATTTGTCATTTAATCCGTATCCGTCAAGGATCATTAACACGGTTGGTTTTTTACTCATAATTTTTCTCCCTTCTATATCTATATAATAGAAATACCGATTTCTCATTTCATGTTGTTACCAAAGGTATTCTATCACGAAATAGGAAATCGGTAAATGCTTTTTTCTATAATTTTCTAAGACAAAACCTTAGACAAAAATTCTTTTGCTCTCGGTGTCTTTGGATTTTCGAAAAATTCTTTTGGTGTGCTGTCCTCTAAAATTCTTCCTTCGTCCATAAACAAAATTCGGTTGGCAACTTCTTTTGCAAATCCCATTTCATGGGTAACAATAATCATAGTCATACCTTCTTTTGCCAGAGCCTTCATTAAATCTAATACTTCTCCTACCATTTCAGGGTCCAGCGCACTGGTTGGTTCATCAAAAAGAATAACATCCGGATTCATAGCAAGAGAACGAACAATGGCAACCCTCTGCTTTTGACCTCCTGACAAAGTAGATGGATAAACATCAGCCTTATCCTCAAGCCCAATTCTCTTTAACAAGTCAAATGCCTGCGCCTTTGCTTCTTCGCGAATTTGTGCTTTTATAGTAGTAATAGGAAGAATTTCTTTCTTCTGAGAGGAAAATACATTTTTCACTTTTGTCACAAAATTCTTTCTCTTTGTCTGGTTCAATTCCTGACATTTTACATATACCGGTGCCATCATAATGTTCTGAATAACCGTTTTATTATTGAAAAGATTAAAATGTTGGAAAACCATTCCCATGTGACGACGATGGATATTAATATCCACCTTCATATCGGCAATATCTACACCATTAAAGATAATACTGCCTCCGGTAGGATCTTCCATACAGTTTAAACATCTTAAAAACGTACTTTTTCCGGAACCTGAAGGTCCAAGGACAACCATAATATCACCTTTATTCACTGTGACATTAATGTCCTTCAAAACCTGAACATGATTAAAATCTTTTTTCAAATTAATTACGTCTATCACTCTTTTTCAGGCTCCTTTCTAATAATTTTACTAACAGAGAAATAATCAGTACCAAAACAATGTAAATCAACGCCATTACCAGATATGGTACCATAAATTCGTAACTGTTGCTTCCAATATAACTGAATGCCACATACAAATCAGCTGCACCTACAAAACTTACAATAGAAGTTTCTTTAATCAAGGAAATAAATTCATTTCCCAAAGTAGGAAGAATATTCTTAACTGCCTGTGGAATTACAATTTTTACCATACTTACGCTAAAGCTTAATCCCACTGCTCTTCCGGCTTCTAACTGTCCTGCATCTACAGACTGAATTCCACTTCGCATAATTTCTGAAATATATGCACCACTGTTCAATCCGAAAACAGCCATTGCCACAACTTCTCCGGAAGTACGAATGCCCATAATCGGAAGAAGCACATAATAGAAAACCAAGAGCTGTACTACCATTGGTGTTCCCCTGAATAATGCCACATAAAAGCTGCAAATTCCATTTAAAATCCGAGGCAGACGCTTATATTTTGGAAGGACTCTGACCGTAGCAATCAGAGTACCAATCAAAATACCTACGATTAAACCTACTACGGCAATCATCAAAGTATTTTGCAGACCTTCCACAACTTTTACATAACCGTTCTGCTCCAGAAAAATTTCCATAAATTTGTTTATTTTCTGTTCAAAGTTACCCATTCCATCACCTTTTTACTTACTGCATTTCGTTAATTGCTTCTGTGATACATTTCGCAGGGGCAGCATCTACCAGTACATATCCGATATTTCCGTTAATTAAATCCTGTACTGCTAAAGAACTGTTTTTATAAGTAACACATTTAGCAGGAAGTCCCGGGAAGCCCCATTCTTCATCACCTTCGATATAATACTGACCTGTTGTTCCCGCCTGTACACCAATGCTGTCAGACTCTTTTAATTCATTTAAAAGTTTTTCTACATCTGCTGCTTCTTTGCAGTTATCAAAAGTTGTATTATCACTGGATACAATCAGACGCTGAGAAGCTTCATAATAAGTATCGGAAAATGTTACCTGTTCTGCTCTTTCTTCATTTACAGTCAGACCAGCCATTGCAATGTCACATTTTGACTGTCCTACAGATAAACAAACTGCATCAAAGTCCATGTTCTGGATTACCAGTTCCTGATTTAATTCTTCTGCAAGAAGAGATGCAATTTCCATATCAATTCCGTAATATTCATCACCCTTTGTAAATTCAAATGGTTCAAATGCTGCGTTTGTAGCAACCACCAACTGTTCTTTGGATGTGTCCAATTTTGCAGATTTTACTGCAGTCGGTTCTCCGTCTGAGAAATATTTTTCACAAATTTCATCTAAAGTTCCATCTTCTTTGATTTTTGCAATAAAAGTATTTACCTGTTCTAATAATTCCGGCTGTTTTTTATCAATACCGAAAGCATATTCCTCATCTGTTAGATCCACATCAATAATCTTAGCTGTTTTTTTGCCTTCGCTTTTTCCGCCCTCTTCTTTGTCACTTCCACAAGCTGTCATAGACATTGCCATCAATGCTGCTAATACTGCTGCCAATAATTTTTTCTTCATATCTATTCTCTCCTTTTATTCATCAATTTTGTATATTTTGTATATTTATTCATCTGTTAAGGAATTATAACAGCTATTTATTCATTTTGCAAGTCCTTTTTTCACTTTTTTTGATTTTTATTCTATATTTATTCATTTTTATTGTATATCAATACACTATAACCGGCGTATTCACATCAATATTCTCGTAAATTGTTCGCACATTATCCAATGGTGTATTGATACAACCATGTGAACCGTTTGTCAGATAAATTTCTCCACCAAAACTGCTTCTCTTTGTCAGATCATGAATTCCAATTCCTCCGTTAAAAGGCATCCAGTAATTCACCGGTTCTTCATACTCAATGCTTCCATCCGGTTTCTTTCCTACTAAAGTAAAAGGACTGGCTTTATCTTTTAATCTCCATACACCGCCCTTTGGTGTGCCGTGTCCTTTATTTGGATTTCCTGTAACAACCGGAGTATCTACCAGACAAGTTCCATTTTTATAAAACCACATTCTCTGCTGGTCAATGGATATTTCTACATAAGTGCCATTGATATCATTTCCCTCATGTGTCTGACCTTTATACAGCCAGGTAGGTTCGATTTCACCACTTTGTCCTGCGTTTAATGCCGCAATTAATGCATCTGTTGTTTTATCCTGCCATACTCTCCATCCGTAATCACCGGTGGTCAAACGCACAGTTCCTCCCCCGGTTGTTTTAAAATCACGAGGCTTTCCATAAGTATTGTATTTTTCTGACCATCCGATAACCACTGGTTTTACAAGATTTACATCAAAGCTATACGTTCCGTCATCATTTTTTACCATCCATGATTTGAGCATATCTCTTGTAACTGTCTCTTTTCCATTTCCAAAGTTCACAGTAATCTGTGTAGCTGTAAGTTTATTCAGTCGCTCTGCTTCTTCTGCCAAGCCTCCGTCACTTTGCAGTACAGCAGGCTTTAAATAACAATCTTCCTCTGTCAAAGAAATTTCTGTTTTTCTCTCATCCACTGCTTTTTTAAGCACTTCTATGGTTTTTTCCTTATCTAAAGCAGTTCCTTCCACTTCAGGTATAACCTGGTAAGCCGTTCCGTCATCTTCTATCTTTGCATCCTGAGGCAGTGTCATATTCGCATCCTGCATACATGCCAGTTGACTTACCGCCTGATGAAAACTGGCTTCATCATAAGAATGTTCTACCGAAATCGTATAATCCTTATCCTTAAAAATCTGTATCGGCCACAGCCAAGAATTCTGTTTTTCTTTTATCTTATTCAGCTCCTTGCCATCCTTATATTGAAGCTTAATTGATTCACCATGAATAATTTCTGTTTTATCGTCTTTTTCTTTAATTGTCAGAACATAGTCCTCGGAACTTTTCTTTATGATATTCTTGACATCTTCTACTTTCTTTCCACCATAAGATTTGTCATTAATCACTGTCCCCGGATAAAATCTGTTCTGATAATAAACAGCCAATGACACGTATCCTGCTAACAGACATACAGTAATTCCTCCTGTAATTCCCCACAGAACTCTCCCTGTCTTCTTACTGCTTTTCCCTCCTCGTTCTCTTTTTATCCTCTGATCTGCCTTTTTTAAATCTTTTAACCTTTGTTTACTGCTTTTCTTATCTTTCATTGAACAAACTTCCTTTTCTCAAAGCACATCCTAATAAGTTACATTCGTTCCCATTTTACTCCAAAAAAAAACAAAATAAAAGCTTTTTCTCTACTTCCCTTGCAATCCTCATACTTTTTTCATATTATTTATAATATGTTAACTGAAAGGAAATATTTTTGTATGAATTCATTATTAGATACCACCTGTTGCCAGCTTTGTCCCCGAACCTGCAAAGTTAATCGTCAAATCTCAACTGGATTTTGTGGTTGTACTACTGATATAAAAGCCGCAAGAGCAGCCTTACATCTATGGGAAGAGCCTTGTATCAGTGGAACAAGAGGAAGCGGAACTGTTTTCTTTTCCGGCTGTACTTTAAAATGCTGCTTTTGCCAAAATTCCCAAATCAGCTGTGAAAACTTTGGAAAAACACTGTCCATATCCCAGCTTAGCGAAATTTTCTTAAGGCTTCAGGAAGAAGGTGCACATAATCTCAATCTGGTTACTCCTACCCAATATCTTCCTTTTATTATAAAAGCCTTGGATAAAATAAAAAATACTCTTTCCATACCCGTCATTTACAATTGTGGCGGTTATGAAAGACCGGAAATAATCTCACTTTTAAAAGATTATGTTGATATTTACATGCCTGACCTGAAATATTATGATACTTCCTTATCTCTTTCTTACTCCAAAGCAAAAGATTACTTTTCTTTTGCTTCAAAAGCAATTCCGAAAATGATAGAACAAACAGGAGCTCCCGTATTTAACCAAGAGGGAATTTTACAAAAAGGTGTACTTATCCGTCATCTAGTCTTGCCCGGATGCAAAGAAGACTCTATGAAACTTTTAGAATGGCTAAGTAAATCGCTTCCCCAAAACAGTTTTTTACTAAGTCTTTTAAGTCAATATACACCTGTTTATAGAACACAGGAATACCCTGAAATCAATCGAAGAGTAACAACTTATGAATACAACAAAGTTTTGGACAAAGCAATTGCTCTAGGACTCAATCAGGGATTTATGCAGGAAAGAAGCAGTGCCTCTTCCGTATACACGCCTTCTTTTCAACTAGAAGGTCTTGATACGAAATAATTTTTTACATAACAGAAAAGAACCGGAAAGTCTCCTCACTGGAAACCTCCGGTTCTCTTAAAATCAATCATTTTAATTTGGAATATCTTTTATTTGTAGTTTACAATAGAACCAAAATCTGGTTTTAATGCAGCACCACCAACTAATCCACCGTCAATATCCGGCTGAACAAATAATTCTGGAGCTGTTGCAGCATTTACAGAACCGCCGTACTGAATACGGATTGCTTCTGCTGTTGCTTCATCATAAACTTCTGCAATACATTCACGGATTGCTTTACAAACTTCCTGTGCCTGCTCTGTTGTAGCTGTTTTTCCTGTTCCGATTGCCCAGATTGGCTCATAAGCGATAACTGCTTCTTTTGCCTGTTCTGCTGTAATTCCCTGGAAACCAACTTTTACCTGCTGACGGATAAAGTCCATAGTAACACCCTGTTCTCTCTGTTCCAGAGTTTCACCACAGCACATAATTGGAGTTAAACCATGTTCAAATGCTTTTACCATTTTTTTGTTAATATCTTCGTTTGTTTCACCGAAGTATTCACGTCTTTCAGAATGTCCTAAGATAACATATTTAACACCTGCATCTACCAGCATGTTTGGAGAAATTTCTCCTGTATATGCACCTTTTTCTTCAAAGTACATATTTTCAGCACCAACCTGAATATTGCTTCCTTTTACAGCTTCTACAACTGGTACAATGTCAATAGCAGGTACGCAGAATACAACATCTACTTCTTCATTTGCTACCAGTGGTTTTAATGTATTTACTAATTCAACTGCTTCGCTTGGTGTCATGTTCATTTTCCAGTTACCAGCGATAATTTTTTTTCTTGCCATTGGAATGACCTTCTTTCTGATTTTATAATTGTATTTTTTGTTCGCCTTTGGCTTGCTAAGAGCCTCGCAATCTAGTTTATATCAGGGGTATGTTCCCCTTACTAAACTCAACCTTCGCCTTTCGGCTTGCTTTCGTTAAGTTGCTTTCGGCCTACTTATCGTTTGCTGCCGCAACACCTGGTAATTCTTTTCCTTCTAAGAATTCCAGAGAAGCACCGCCACCTGTAGAGATATGTGTCATTTTGTCACCATATCCTAAGATATTTACTGCTGCTGCGGAATCACCGCCACCGATGATTGTTGTAGCATCTGTATCAGCAAGTGCTTTTGCAACTGCTGCTGTACCATGTGCAAAGTTTGACATTTCAAAGCAACCCATTGGTCCATTCCATACTAACTGTCTTAGCATCTTTTACAGCCTCTGCAAAGATTTTTTCTGTTTCAGGTCCGATATCCATACCTTCCCAGCCTTCTGGAATCTGTCCGCTGCCTACAATCTGAATGTTGCAGTCATTAGAGAATGCATCACCAATTCTGTGGTCTACAGGAAGAAGAAGTTTTACACCTTTTTCTTCTGCTTTCTTTTTCATTTCTAATGCATACTCTAAATAATCATCTTCGCATAAAGAAACACCGATGCTTCCGCCTGCTGCTTTAGAGAAAGTATAAGCCATACCTCCACCGATGATTAAAGTATCAACTTTGTCCAGAAGGTTATTGATAACAGAAATCTTGCTGGAAACCTTTGCACCGCCAAGAATAGCAACAAAAGGTCTTTCTGGATTATTTACTGCATTTCCTAAGAAATCGATTTCTTTCTGCATTAAATATCCAACAACTGCTGTATCAACAAATTTTGTAACTCCTACGTTAGAACAATGTGCTCTATGAGCTGTACCAAATGCGTCATTTACAAATACTTCACAAAGAGATGCAAGTTTCTTTAGAGAATTCCTCACCATTTTTTGTTTCTTCTGCGCGATAACGTGTATTTTCAAGTAAAATAACTTCGCCATCTTTCATTGCTTCTACTGCTGCTTTTGCGTTTGGTCCTACAACTTCAGGATCAGCAGCAAATTTAACTTCCTGACCTAATAATTCAGATAAACGTTTTGCAACTGGTGCTAAAGATAATTCTGGTTTTGCTTCTCCTTTTGGTTTACCAAGGTGTGAGCATAAAATTACTCTTCCGCCATCTGCAATTAATTTTTTAATAGTAGGAAGCGCAGCTACCAGACGATTTTCATCTGTAATTTTACCTTCCTGTAATGGTACGTTAAAGTCACAGCGAACCAGGACTTTTTTTCCTTTTACGTTAATATCGTCAACTGATTTTTTATTAAGCATTGAGAAATGCCTCCTTTTTCTTATTTTCCCGTCTTTTTATATAGACGAAAAGGGTCCGGCCCACAATAGACCGGACCCTTATTGAGCCTTATAATACCTGAAGATTATTTATTTAATAATTTTCCGAAGTATTTGATTGTTCTTACCATCTGGCTTGTGTAAGAGTTTTCGTTGTCATACCATGATACAACCTGAACTTCTGTTGTGCCATTGTCTAATGGAAGAACCATTGTCTGAGTAGCATCGAACAGAGAACCATATCTCATACCAACGATATCGCTGGATACGATTTCATCTGTATTGTATCCGAAGGATTCTGTGGATGCTGCTTTCATAGCATTGTTGATTTCTTCAACTGTTACGTTTCCTTTTACAACTGCTGTTAAGATAGTTGTAGAACCTGTTGGTGTTGGGATACGCTGAGCAGCTCCGATTAATTTTCCGTTTAATTCAGGAATAACTAATCCGATAGCTTTTGCAGCACCTGTGCTGTTTGGTACGATATTTACTGCTGCAGCACGGGATCTTCTTAAATCACCTTTTCTCTGTGGTCCGTCAAGTGTCATCTGATCACCTGTGTAAGCGTGAATTGTACACATAATACCAGACTGAATTTCTGCTAAATCATTTAATGCTTTTGCCATTGGAGCTAAGCAGTTTGTTGTACAAGAAGCTGCAGAAATGATATTGTCATTTTCTGTTAATGTTTCATGGTTTACATTGTAAACGATTGTTGGTAAGTCATTTCCTGCTGGTGCAGAGATAACAACTTTTTTAGCGCCTGCATCGATATGAGCCTGAGCTTTGTCTTTGGATGTATAGAATCCTGTACACTCAAGAACTACGTCTACACCGATTTCTCCCCATGGAAGTTCAGCAGCGTTAGCTTTTGCGTAAATTTTGATTTCTTTTCCATCAACTGTGATGAAATCTTCACCTGCTGTTACTTTATCAGCTAATTCGTATCTACCCTGAGTAGAGTCATATTTCAGTAAGTGAGCTAACATTGCTGGAGATGTTAAATCGTTAATTGCTACGATTTCAAATCCCTCTGCTCCGAACATTCTGTCTAAATGCAAGACGACCAATACGTCCAAAACCATTAATTGCTACTTTTACTGCCATGATTTTATTCCTCCTAAAGTGATTGATTTAATGTGAGTTCTTTAACAAAATTATACATTGTTAAAGAAACATTCAACCTTGTCCATATTGTACCTGTTTTTAATCCAAAAATTCAAGTCTATTTTCAAATTTCCTGCGGTTTCATACTTTCCCACTTGAAACTGGCTCTGATTTGCCCTTATAATAAAGAAAATCTCATATTTTTTATACGAAAGGAAAAAAAATTTATGTACTATGATTTCCATCTCCATTCGGATTTTTCCGAAGACAGCACCAGCCCTATGGAAGATATGATAAAAAAATGGGATTGAACAAAATCAAAAGGAATGTGTTTTACAGAACATACAGACTTAGATTTTCCCGGAGATACTTTTACCTTTCTAACGGTATTTAGATGCATACGAAAAAATCTTTTTTGCAAATTTAAAAGAAAAATAACCAAATCTCAAATTAATCTTTATTTTGGTCTGGAAGTAGGATTACAACCCCATCTAAAAAAATGAAATACCTGCGCTTTGTACTTCTAAAAATTTTGATTTTCTCATAGGCTCTACGCATCTGGCAGACCGCATGGACCCTTATGAGGCAGTTTTCTTTGAAAACCGAACAGAAAAACAGGCATATCAGAATTATTTTGAAGTTCTTCTTAAAAACCTTCAGACTTATTCTTGTTTCGACACCTGTGGACACATTGATTATGTAGTTCGCTACGGCCCTTTCAAAAATACGCATTACTGTTATAAAAATCATGCCGATACACTGGATGAAAATTTTTAAAGACACTCATCCATAACGGTATCGGCTTAGAATGTAACACAGCAGGTTTTAAATACGGGCTGGGGACAGCCACATCCTTTCCATGGGAAATTTTTGAAACGTTATAAAGAATTAGGCGGTGAGCTTCTGACTTTAGGTTCTGATGCCCATGCTCCCTGCCATATCGCCTACGATTTCCAGAAGGCTTCCGACCTGTTAAAAGCCTGCGGTTTTTAAATACTATACAATTTTTAAAGAAAGAAAACCGGAATTTATTTCATTATAAAAGGAGCTGTTGCTTTTAAGCAGGAATACAGAATATTCACTTAAAACAACAACTCCTTCTATTCTCTTATGCTTTTCCTAAAATAATACCGCCTCCGGCTACATATTCTCCTTCATAAAAAACTACTGCCTGTCCCGGAGTAACTGCTCTTTGAGGTTCACGAAAAACTACTTTTACTTTTCCTTCCCCTAAATTTTCCAGTGTGCATACTGCTCCCGGATGATTATAACGAATTTTTGCAGTAAATTCTTTCCCTTCTTCTATATGGTCTATTGCCATGAAATTCACTCTGTCACAAATCAAATCTGTCACAAATAAATCTTCATTTTCACCAATAACCACCTCGTTGGTGTCCGGTCTTATTTCTGTTACAAATACAGGATGTCCCATAGAAAGGTTCAACCCTTTTCGCTGTCCGATGGTATAATGAATAATTCCCTTATGTTTTCCGATTACTGTACCGTCTTCTAAAACATAATTTCCTTCTTCTATCTTTTTCCCTGTATTTTCTTCAATAAATCCCGCATAATCATTATCAGGAACAAAGCATATTTCCTGACTATCCTTTTTATGTGCCACCGGAAGACCTGCTTCCTGTGCAATCTGACGAATTTCTTCTTTTGTGTATTCCCCCACCGGCATCAAAGTTCTGGAAAGCTGTTCTTGTGTAAGATTATATAAAGCATAAGTCTGGTCTTTCTTTGCTGTTACAGAATTTCGAATGGCATATCTTCCGTTTGGAAGCTGCTCCACTCTGGCATAATGTCCTGTTGCAATATAATCTGCTCCGATATCCAGACTTCTCTTTAAAAGAGACTCCCATTTTACATAACGGTTACATGCAATACAGGGATTTGGCGTTCTACCTTCCAAATATTCCTGATTAAAATAATCAATAACTTTCTCTTTAAATTCTTTTCGAAAATTCATAACATAATAAGGAATATCCAAAATCTGAGCAACACGTCTGGCATCATCCACAGCACTTAATCCACAACATCCGCCGTTTTCTTCCTGAAACTCATTGTCTTCTTCCTGCCAAATCTGCATGGTGACTCCGATTACATCATACCCCTGCTTTTTCAAGAGATAAGCTGCCACAGAAGAGTCTACGCCACCAGATAATCCTACAACGACTTTCTTTCCGCTCATTAATATTCTTCCTCTTCTTCTTCATCTTCATGGATATCTGATTTTGGTTTGGAAAGACCTTCAATCTTAATTCCATGTTTTTCTGCATAATCCCACAGTGCTGCATGAATTGCTTCTTCAGCCAGCAGTGAACAATGTACTTTTACTGGAGGAAGTCCGTCTAAAGCTTCCATAACTGCTTTATTTGTAACTTTTAAAGCTTCTTCAATTGTTTTTCCCTTTACCAGTTCTGTTGCCATACTGCTTGTTGCAACAGCAGCTCCACATCCAAATGTCTTAAATTTACAATCCTGAATTACCTGATTTTCATCAATGTCAAGATAAATTCTCATAATATCGCCGCATTTTGCATTTCCTACAGTTCCTACTCCACTGGCGTTTTCAATTTCTCCTACATTTCTTGGGTTCTGAAAATGATCCATAACTTTTTCACTGTACATAATAATTTCCTCCGTTTTTCTCTCTCTTATTTACTCTGTTTTTTCAAAAAATCCTCATATAATGGTGATAAATCACGCAATTTTCCAATAATTTCTTTAACTGCTCTAATGTATAATCTAAATCTTCTTTTGTAGTATCTTCTCCTAAAGTCAATCTCAAAGAACCATGTGCAATCTCATGTGGAAGACCAATTGCCAGTAATACATGAGAAGGATCTAAGGAACCGGATGTACATGCAGAGCCACTGGAAGCAGCAATTCCTTTCATGTCCAGCATAATCAACAAAGACTCTCCCTCTACAAAACGGAAACTAAGATTGATATTGTTTGGCAGACGCTTTACAGGATCGCCGTTTAATTTTACATAAGGAATTTCCTTTAATACTCTGTCGATGAAATAATCTCTTAATTCTCTTTCTTTTGCAGTACGCACTTCCATAGTTTCTGCTGCTCTTTTCGCTGCTACACCGTAACCTACAATACCCGGAACATTTTCTGTACCTGCACGTCTTTTTCTTTCCTGTGCGCCTCCATGTACAAAGGAACGGATTTTTACGCCTTTACGGATATACAAAAATCCAATACCTTTTGGCCCGTTAATCTTGTGTGCACTGGAACTGAGCATATCAATGTTCATTTCATCTACATCAATAGGCACCTGTCCAAATGCCTGAACAGCATCTGTATGAAATAAAACTCCATGTTCTTTAGCAATCATTCCGATTTCTTTTATCGGTTCAATCGTTCCAATTTCATTATTTGCAAACATAATGGAAATTAAAATTGTTTCCGGACGAATTTGCTTTTTGCAGTTCATCCAAATTTACCAAACCATTCTCATCTACATCTAAATATGTGATTTCAGCACCTTTCTTTTCCAGATATTCACAAGTATGCAAAATAGCATGGTGCTCAATCTTTGTTGTAATAATGTGCTTTCCCTTTTGACTGTATGCTTCAAAAGCAGCTTTTAAAGCCCAGTTATCTGCTTCACTTCCTCCGGCTGTAAAATAAATCTCCTCTGTTTTTGCACCTAAAACTTTTGCAATTTTCTCTCTTGCAGTAGTAATGGCTTCTTTACTTCTTTGTCCCACTTCATAAATACTGGAAGCATTTCCATAGTTTTCTGTAAAGTATGGAAGCATGGCATCCACAACTTCCTGAGAAGTTTTCGTAGTTGCTGCATTGTCCAAATAAATTCTTGTTTTCATATTCCTCATCTCCTATATTTAATCACATTTCTGCACTTTAATTTGTCCTTTTTCACGAGCCTTACGGCTTTCTTCTACTAACTGACTGATTTTTATAGAGTCTACTGTTTCCTGAATACTTTTATTAATCTCCTGCCAGACATAACGGGTAACACATAAATCTTCACCCTGACAATGTTCATTACTTCCTGCTCCACAGGACACAGCCTCAAGGCTTCCTTCCAAAGCTCTCAACACATCTCCTACGGAAATTTCTTCCGCCGGTTTTGCCAGACGATAACCGCCCTGAGCGCCTCTTTCGCTGACAACCAGACCATTTTTCTTCAACTTTCTCATAAGCTGCTCCAAATAGCTGTCTGAAATATTTTGTCTGTTAGAAATACTTTGTATGGAAACAGCTTCCTCATCACTATATAATGCTAAATCGATTAATGCTCTTAGACCATATCTTCCTTTTGTGGAAAGCTTCATCTTATCGCCTCTTTTCAATTCCGACTGTTTTACTCTGATTTCTAATCTTGAAGTAGAATAACACCTTTCCTTTGTTCTGTCAAGCTTCTTTAAAGAATATATTATGAAAAAAGAGAAAATAAGGATTTCACCATGAGTAACAGAAACTTTCTTTTAAAAGGTACACTTCTTTTGACACTATCCGGCTTTCTTACAAAAATCATCGGCTTTATTTATAGGATATTCCTCTCTCAAAAAATTGGTGCACAGGGTATGGGAATTTACCAGCTTATTTTCCCTATTTATACCCTGTGTTACGCCCTCGCCGTAGGCGGTATACAGACAGCTCTCTCCCGTCTTGCAGCCGCAAAAGCTGCTTTGAAAGATGAACAGGGGGCTCGTGATATCTTTCTGTTATCCGCCTTCCTCGCCACTACAATTTCTATTATTACCGGATTTTTTCTATACCGTCATGCAAACTGGTTTGCCGTACATCTTTTGTTTGAGGAACAATGTACCCCTCTTTTAAAAATTCTGGCTGTTTCCGTTCCTTTTGGAGTTTTTCATTCCTGTGTCAATGGATATTATCTTGCCAGAAAAAAGCTTTCTATTCCTGCTGCCGCCCAACTTATTGAACAATGCTTTCGTGTAGCAGCTTCTTTTGTGCTATTTTCAATCTGGTTGGAAAAAGGAATTGCAATCACACCAAAATTGGCTGTTTTCGGACTTCTTGCCGGAGAACTGGCTGCTTGGCTATTTACTGGATTTATGATTTTATGGGATTTCTGCAAAGGACATTACCAGTTGACTTCCATGATAACGCCTTTAAAGAAATTAAAAGCGATTGCAGCGCTCTCTTTTCCTCTAACTTGTAATCGTCTTCTGGTAAATATTCTTCATAGCATTGAAGCTGTACTTATTCCCGGACATTTACAGCTTTTTGGACTGGATAATGCCTCTTCTCTTTCTATCTATGGTGTTTTAACAGGAATGGCACTTCCTCTTATTCTCTTTCCATCTGCCATTACCAATGCATTATCTACTGTGCTCCTGCCTTCTGTAGCAGAAAATCAGGCATTAGGCAAACGCGAAACTATTCGCAAAAGTATTTTTTTATCCATAAAATATTGCCTTTTTTTAGGTTTTGCAGCTTTTGCCTTTTTTCTACGCAGGAGGCAATCTACTGGGACTTTTGCTTTTTAAAAATGAATTTGCAGGAACTTTTATTAAAACACTGTCCTTTATCTGTCCCTGCCTGTACTTATCCGGAACTTTAAACAGTATTTTAAATGGGTTGGGCGCTGCAAATCAAACATTTTGGTTAAACACACTGGGACTTGGCATTCGCCTCCTCTTCGTATTTTTTGTCATTCCTCACTATGGAATTATAGGGTATCTCTGGGGACTCATTATCAGTGAACTCTTTATAACCTTACTCTCTCTTTACTGTTTACGAGACTTCCTCTTCATTTACTCGCTTTAAAGTTTTAAACTTTACATTAAAAAAGTATCGACAATCTGTTTTTTTTGGTATTATAATTTACAAAACTAGAAGGGTAAAAACGCCCAAAATGAGGATAAAAGGAGATTTTTATGAGCTTCCAATTTATAAACAGCTTCCGACTCCGGACGAAATTAAAGAACAAATCCCTATGTCAGAAGAATTAAAAGCACAAAAGAGAAAAAGAGATAAAGAAATACAGGATATTTTTACCGGAGATTCCAACAAATTTCTTGTTATTGTCGGACCCTGCTCTGCAGACAGAGAAGACTCTGTGTGTGAATACACCAATCGTCTGGCAAGATTACAAGAAAAAGTTTCTGATCGTTTGGTTTTAATTCCCAGAATTTATACAAATAAACCCAGAACCACAGGAGAAGGCTATAAAGGTATGCTCCATCAGCCAGATCCTGAAGCAAAACCTGATGTATTAGCCGGTATTCTGGCAATTCGAAAAATGCACATTCGTGCACTTACAGAAACAGGTCTTACTTCTGCCGATGAAATGCTTTACCCGGATAACTGGCATTATTTATCTGACCTGCTTTCCTATGTTGCTATCGGTGCTCGTTCTGTAGAAAATCAAGAACATCGTCTTATGGTAAGCGGTCTTGATATTCCGGCAGGTATGAAAAATCCCACAAGTGGAGACTTCTCTGTTATGTTGAATTCCGTTGTTGCTGCACAGGGAGGACATGATTTTATTTCCAGAGGCTGGGAAGTAAAAACTGAGGGAAATCCCCTGACTCATACAATTTTACGAGGCGCAGTCAGTAAACATGGTAATACCATTCCAAATTACCATTACGAAGATTTACAACGTCTTTTAGAAATGTATCATGAACGAAATTTGGCAAATCCATCTGTTGTCATTGATGCAAATCATTCCAACTCCGGAAAAAAATATAAGGAACAAATTCGTATTGTAAAAGAAGTACTTCACAGCCGTCTTGTATCTAAAGATATCCAAAATCTTGTAAAAGGTGTTATGATTGAAAGCTATCTTGTAGAAGGTTGCCAGAAAATTGCTCCTGACAATATTTATGGAAAGTCTATTACAGATCCATGTCTTGGATGGGAAGATACAGAAAAACTCATCTTTACCATTGCAGAACTTTGCTAAAAATAAAAAGAGGACATTGTCCTCTTTTTATTTTCTAGGATGCGCTTTCATATACACATCTCTGATTTTATTTACATTCATATTCATATAAATCTGTGTTATAGATATATCTGAATGTCCCATCATCTCCTGTACACTTTTTAAATCTGCACCGTTTTGCACTAAATGTGCGGCAAAAGAATGACGGAGTGTATGTGGAGTGATGTCTTGCTGTATTCCTGCTGACACAGCATAACCTTTCAAAATTTTCCAAAAGCCCTGTCTGCTCATAGATTTTCCTGAACAGTTCACAAACAACCATTCACTGTTATTTTCCCCTAAAAGTTCTGCTCTTGCCCATGCCATATAAGCTTCCACTGCTGTTTTTGCAGTTGTTCCAAAAGGAATTACCCTCTCTCTTTCACTTTGATTGCATGTAAGATATCCTAATTTTAAATTTACATCTCTCAATGTAAGATGAATTAATTCACTTACTCTAATACCAGTTGCATACAAAAGCTCCAGCATTGCTCTGTCACGAACACCTTTTGCCGTGTTTTCCTTAGGCTGACTTAAAAGCAAGTCTACCTCATCTACAGTTAAAATTCCCGGAACCTTCTTCTCTATTTTTGGTGCTTTTAAACTTTCTGCAGGATTTTCTTTCCAGCACTCTCTCTGACATAAATACTGAAAAAAAGCTCTTATGGATGCAACACTTCTGGATATAGAAGATGCCGCAAAATTTTTTCTTTCCAAATACATGATATAAGAATTCAGCAAAACGGCAGACACCTGATGCCATTCAAGAATTCCTTCCTGTTTTAAAAACTGCTCTAACTTTTTTGAAGTCTCTCTCATAAGATACTTCTGTATTTCTGGAAGTGCCTCTGGTATTATGTAAATGCTCAATAAACTCCTGTATTTCGCACTTCATATTTCATTCCCCTCTTTTAGGCATAGTACGATTATATATCAAATGCACTCCAAAAATCAAACCTTATTTTTACAAAAAAAGCTTTATTTTCTCCCTATTTTTTATATCCAATGCTGAAAAATCCAAATTAAAATGTTTGGATTAACATAACTTTCCAACCAAATACCCAATAAAACACAAATACCTGCAACTAAACCCCAAAAAGTATAAGCCTGATAATCTGCTCTTTCTCTTTTCCCTTTTTTCCATGATTTTCTGCTCATGCGCATAACAAGCCAAAACAGCACTATCCATCCAGGTAAATAAAAAAATATTTGAGGCAGAAAACAGGCAATCCCCACCGGAAGCCCTTTCAACCCATACTCTAAAACAAAAATTGTCAGAAGATTTCCCGCTAAAAAACTAAACCATAAAAGGCTAAGTATAACAGCAAAAAAGCCCATATAAGTAAGACCTATAAATATCATAAACAAAAAATAAACACCTCTTTGAAACAACAGCTGTCCAAACAATGTTTCCGCATTTATTAATTCTTTTGACACAGCTGCCCCATATACAGCTAAAATCCCAGAAGGGTATCCTGTTTCCCGAAATAATAAATTCCCCCCTATAATTCCAAGAACAAATCCTGTTAAATACCAACAAAAAAGATGTTTGATGTTATTTTTCATACTCTCACCCTGTATAGTTTATGTCTTATGCAGAAAAAAAAGACCCTTATTTTAAAAATAAGAGTCTTTGTCATTTTTTAGTCAACGATACTATTTTGCGTAATCAATTACACGTGATTCACGAATTATGTTTACTTTAATCTGTCCCGGATATTCCAACTCAGCTTCAATCTGTTTTGAAATATCTCTTCCAAGAAGCACCATATCTGCATCCGTTACATGCTCTGGAACTACCATAACACGAATTTCTCGTCCTGCCTGAATAGCAAAAGACTTATCTACTCCTTTAAAGGAATTAGCAATATCTTCTAACTGTTTTAATCTGTTGGTATATGTTTCTAATGTTTCACGTCTTGCACCTGGTCTTGCTGCGGAAATCGCATCAGCAGCCTGTACAATACACGCAACTAATGAAGTAGATTCTACATCACCATGATGTGATTCTACTGCATTGATAACGATTTGTGATTCTTTATATTTTTTACATAAATCTGCACCAATCTGAATATGGGAACCCTCTACCTCATGGTCAATAGATTTACCAATATCATGGAGCAGACCTGCTCTTTTCGCCATTCGTATATCCGTTCCCACTTCACCTGCAAGTAATCCTGCAAGCTGTGCTACTTCGATAGAATGTTTTAATGCATTCTGTCCATAGCTTGAACGGAATTTCATACGGCCCAGAAGGCGGATAAGTTCTGGATGAATACCATGAACACCTACCTCCAATGCTGCGGCTTCTCCTTCTTCCCGCATCATTGTTTCAACTTCTTTTTGAGCCTTTTCAACCATTTCTTCAATTCTTGCCGGATGAATACGTCCGTCTACAATCAGCTTCTCCAACGCAATCCTTGCAATTTCCCTGCGAATAGGATCAAAGCCGGATAATACCACCGCTTCCGGAGTATCATCAATAATTAAATCTACACCAGTCAGTGTTTCCAGAGTACGAATATTACGTCCTTCTCGACCAATAATTCTACCCTTCATTTCATCACTTGGCAACTGTACTACAGAGATTGTAGCTTCTGCAACATGATCTGCTGCACATTTCTGAATAGCTGTTACCACATATTCCTTTGCCTTTTTATCAGCTTCTTCTTTTGCCTTGCTCTCTAATTCTTTATAAAGCTTAGCTGTGTCAATTTTCACTTCATCTTCAACAGTTTTCAACAGATAATCTTTTGCTTGTTCGGAGGTCAGACCTGAAATTCGCTCCAGTTCCTGCACTCGCTGTCCTTGTAATTCGTCAACTTTCTTTTCCTTTTTCTTTAATTCTGCTTCCTTTGCTGTGTATTCAGCTTCTCTTTTTTCCAAAGCATCAGCTTTTTTATCAAGAGCTTCTTCTTTTGATAAAACACGTTTTTCGTACTTCTGAAGTTCGCTTCTTCTCTCTTTTGTCTCTTTTTCCAATTCGTTCTTGGTACGGAGATTTTCTTCTTTTGCTTCTAAGAGAGCTTCTCGCTTTTTCGTTTCAGCAGTCTTTAATGCTTCATCTATAATGCTTCTCGCTTTGACTTCTGCTGTTCCAATGGTTTCTGCATCTTTTTCTGCTTTTTTCTTAACAGAAATACTTGCAGCAACGGGAACTGCAACCAGCGCAGTAAGAATCACAGCAATAATTGCAACTAATACATAATACATTGCCGCAGGAGCACCTCCTTATTTAGTTTTCATTGTACGAATACAACAGTATAATTTTATACTGAATTCTTTAAAAAGTCAACATAAAAGCAGAAACTATCCGCACTTAATCTGTATAATCTATACAAAATCCTTTTACTCCGAAATCTCACGAAAAACCGATAAAATATCAGAAGAAGAAAAGCCTCTTCTCAACAAAAACCCATACAATCTTCTCTTTTCTTTTTCGTCCATTTCCTCTGAATAAGAACATTTCTTTTCAATCAAACTACAAATTGCCTCTCTGGTATCTATTTCATTCTCTGTCTCTGAAAAAACTTCTGCGATTAATTCTGCAGAAATTCCTTTTCGCATCAATTCCATTTTTATTCTGGCTTTTCCTTTTTTTGTCTTTTGGCTTTGGATATACATTGCGGCATATCGTTTATCATCTATGTAATGAAAAGACTCTACATACTCCAATGCCCTTTTTACAACAACCTGAGGGTATCCACTTTCCTGCAGCTTTCTTTCCAGCTCCCATTTCGTTCTATCCATTTTCTGTAGCAAATGCATAGCTCTTAACTTTGCCCTTTTTGTCAGAATTTCATCTACAATCTCGGTATAAATACATTCTTCAATTTCCCTGTCCTGTTCCAGATGGTAATGAAACAGCTCGCCTTTATATAACACAAAGGCGGGCTGTCCGTCTATTTCAATCTGGAATTTTTGTTTTGTCACAGGCTTAATATCCGTAACAATCATCCATTTTTCCTCTTAAATTTCTTCTGTTTCTTTGTTTTCGGTACTTTCACCAACAGATGCTGACTGTTCTGCTCCATTCTCATCAGGCAAAAGTCCATAATGTACTCTTACTTTCTGCTCAATCTCTTCTGCAATGTCCGGATTTTCTTTCAGATATTTCTTTGCATTTTCTCGTCCCTGTCCGATTTTCCCATCATTATAGGCATACCATGCACCACTCTTATTTACAATACCAATATTTGCTGCTAAATCCAGAATATCTCCCTCTTTGGAAATTCCTTCTCCAAACATAATATCAAATTCTGCTTCTTTAAACGGGGGTGCAATTTTATTCTTAACCACTTTAATTCGAGTTCTGTTTCCAACCATTTCTCCACCCTGTTTTAAAGTTTCAATTCTTCGTACATCCATACGAATAGAAGAATAGAATTTTAATGCTCGTCCGCCTGTAGTGACTTCCGGATTTCCGAACATGACACCCACTTTTTCACGCAGCTGATTAATGAAAATCACAATACAATTAGACTTACTGATATGTGCAGTCAATTTTCTCAATGCCTGAGACATCAGACGAGCCTGAAGACCTACATGAGAGTCACCCATATCGCCTTCTATCTCAGCCTTTGGAACTAACGCTGCAACAGAGTCTACGATGATAATATCCACAGCACCGGAACGCACCATAGTTTCTGTAATCTCTAATGCCTGTTCCCCATTATCCGGCTGAGAAATATAAAGATTGTCAATATCAACACCTATGTTCTTTGCATAGGCCGGATCTAAAGCATGCTCTGCATCAATAAATCCTGCAATTCCGCCTCTTTTCTGTACTTCTGCTACCATGTGCAAAGCAACCGTAGTCTTACCACTGGATTCCGGACCATAGACCTCAATAATTCTCCCCTTTGGAACACCACCCAATCCTAATGCAATATCTAAACTCAACGCACCTGTCGGTACAGTTTCTACATTCATATTTGCAGTGGAATCTCCTAATTTCATAATAGAACCTTTTCCAAACTGCTTTTCAATCTGTGCCAAAGCACCATCTAATGCTTTTAATTTATCTTCTTTCACCATCTGTGCCATATTTCTTCTCCTTTTAATCACACTTTCACAAGTACGAACTTATGTTCGTTTCTATGTCTCATAATAGTATACTTTTTTCTTCTTGTCAACTGTTTTTCTTATGCTTCAGGAACCACTTCCCATCCTGTTTTTGTTTCTTTTGAAAAATGCAGAGAATACTGCGACCATGAAAAATTTTGATGCTGTCTTAATCTGACAGAAAGATATGTACTGCTTTTTCAGTATGCACGTTTTCCTCTTTTCTGTCAAGTTGAATTCTCACATTTTCCATATTTAGCGAAAAAAGAGATGTCGCAAAAGCAACATCTCCTTCTCTCTTATTATCTCATAGTCGGCTGTGTGAGAACAGAACGTACATGAGCAACTTCTTCTGGTTTTGCACAAGCTGCCGGAACATAATAGCTTTTTGCTCTGGCAATCTGATAGATTTCTTCCTGTGACATTTCACACTGATTTCTCATCTGCTTTAAAGTTTGTTTTAACTGCTGATTTTCTGTCTGTGTGATCATTTCTCCGTAACGTACCAATTCTCCATTAATTCCTGCAAGTGTATCTGCTACCATTGTCTTTTCTGTCATTTCTACCCCTCCTACTGTAAAAACTGCATTAACTGCTGCTTACTTTCCATTGCAGACTGCGCAGATTTTTGAAAAAACTGCTTAATCTGCGGATCCTGTGATTCCTGTGCATAATCCTGCATTTTACAGTGAGTAGTTTCAAATCCACCAATTAAATGGCGCAAATTCTGTAAATCAAGTACTGAAATCTCTGTCATAATCATTTCCTCCTGTTTTCTTGTTCTACCTTCTTAGTATGTCAGGATTTTTGATTTCTATGACAGGATACTTTTCCCTGATTTATTTGTTAATCAGCCAATCATACATTTCTTCGTACTGTTTTGCAGAGTTTGCCCATGAGAAATCTCTTGCCATGGCTCTGTCTACCAGTTTGTTCCATTCTCGTTTTTTATCATAATAAATATGCTCTGCATAACGGACAATTCCCAGCATTTCATGAGCATTATAGTTTTTAAAGCTAAAGCCTGTACCTGTGTTTTCAAACTCGTTGTATGGTTCTACAGTATCCTTTAATCCACCTGTTTCACGTACAATCGGTAATGTACCATAACGAAGGCTCATAAGCTGGCTTAAACCACATGGTTCAAATAAAGATGGCATCAAGAACGCATCACTTGCCGCATAAATTCTATGGGACAGTCCATTATCATAGAAAATATTAGCAGATACTTTGCCCTGATATTTCCATGCAAAATGACGGAACATATTTTCATATCTTTCCTCACCTGTACCCAATACAACTAACTGAATGCTATCCTGACATAACTCGTCCATAACATAGTTTACTAAATCAAAGCCCTTCTGGTCTGTCAGTCGTGAAACGACACCAATCATCATCGCTTTTGGATCTTCCTTCAGACCAAGTTCTCTTTGTAATGCAAGTTTGTTTTTCACTTTTTCTTTTCTGAAATTCTTTGCATTATAATTCTTTGCGATAAACTTATCTGTCTGTGGATCGTATTCGTCATAATCAATTCCGTTTACAATACCTCTTAAATCATTGGAACGCGCCTGCAGCAGTCCTTCCAAATGCTCTCCATAGAACTCTGTTTTAATTTCCTCAGCATAAGTATTACTTACTGTTGTAACGGCATCTGCGTACACAAGACCACCCTTTAATAAGTTAGCATCTTTAAAAGCTTCCATCTTGTCCGGTGTAAAGAAATGTGCCGGCAGTCCTGTAATCTGTCTTACAGTCTTAATATCCCAAGTTCCCTGGAATTTCAGATTATGTATTGTCATAACAGTTTTAATGCCTCTGTAAAATTCCCCTTGCTGAAAAGTGTCATTCAAATATACAGGCACTAAACCTGTCTGCCAGTCATGACAGTGAATAAGGTCAGGACGAAATCCGATTACTGGAAGTATAGACAACGCAGCCTTTGAAAAGAAAGCAAATTTTTCAATGTCAAAACGAATTTCACCATAAGGCTGATATCCTGAAAAATAATATTCATTATCAATAAAATAGAACTGAATTCCCTCATACTCCATCTGCATGATACCCACATATTCTCTTCTGTATCCAATGTCCATATAAAAATGAGTTACATATTGCAGCTGATTTTTATATTCTTCTTTCATACATAAATATTTTGGAATAATCACCCGCACATCATACTCTTTTTTATCAAAACACTTGGGCAGCGCACCTACTACATCAGCCAGACCTCCTGTTTTTATGAATGGCACCGCCTCGGATGCAACAAACAAAATTTTCTTCACTAAAACACCCTCCTTGTTAGATAAGATATGCCTCTCCATATCTTGTTTTATCTAACAACATTATACTCCTTTTTTCATGTAAAGAAAAGCCGTTTTATTGTAGTAAACTCTTTATTTTTTGTATTCTAAACGTATTTTATCAGCAATAAGGGCAATAAACTCTGAATTTGTCGGTTTGCCCTTCCCTGTACTGACTGTATAACCAAATAATTCATCGATAGTATCCATTTTCCCTCTGCTCCAAGCTACCTCTATGGCATGGCGAATTGCACGTTCTACCCTGCTTGGTGTAGTCTGATGTTTCTTGGCAATGGTAGGATAAAGTATTTTTGTAATAGAATTCAGCATTTCCATATCGTTGACTGACAAAATAATAGCATCTCTTAAATACTGGTATCCCTTAATATGTGCCGGTACTCCAATTTCATGAATAATATCCGTTACATCTGCTTCTAAGTTTCTTTCATAATAGCTACCTGTATTTTCATAGGCATCTACTTTTCTTATATCCCTTCTTCTTCCGTCTCTGAGATTACGCATACGCTTAATTCTGGATAACAACATATTATTATCAAATGGTTTTAAAATATAATAATTTGCCCCTAATTGAAAAGCATCTTCCGTAATCTGTTCCTGCCCCACTGCAGAAACGACAATAAATGCTGGCTGCTTTTTTAAATTACTGTCCTTTCCTACTCTCTCCATAACTGTAAGTCCGTCCACTTTTGGCATAATAATATCTAAAAGTACAACATCCGGTTCTTTTTCTTTTATAATATCGTATATTTCCGCACCATTATTTGCATGTCCTACTAATTCCAGCTCTTTATCCTCGTTAATTAAATTCCCCAATAAGTCCAACATTTTCTCGTTATCGTCTGCAATAGCGACATTTAACTTCTCCATCAATCTTCCTCCATCAATTTTGTTACAACAACTTCTTCAGAATTTGACGGGCGCCCTTTTCAATCGTCAATAACTGAAGACTCTTAGTATTATATTCTCTGTTGTTTGCAGAATCAAGTCAAATCCTTCTACAATTTGTTTTTCTTTGCGATTATTTTCATTCAATTTCGACATATTCATGATTTTTTACTAGATTTTTATAGCATATTTTCAATAAAAATCCCGTAACCTTTCGATGAATCCTGTACAAAAACATGAGTAACTGCTCCGATAAGCTTTCCATCCTGAAGAATTGGACTTCCACTCATCCCTTGTACAATTCCTCCTGTTTTCTCTAAAAGTTCCGGATCTGTTACCTGAATTTCAAAAGCTTTATTTGTCTTGGATTTATTTCTATAAATTTCCGTTATTTCTATATCATAGGCGTTCACCTCTTCGTTTAGATTTGTCAAAAGTTTTGCTTTTCCTTCCTTTACTTCTTGTTGATATCCCACCATGACTTTTTGATACGGCAAACGTTCTACATCAAATACTTCTCCAAAAATTCCCAACTCTGTATTTTTTTTCTATGATTCCGATTTTTTTTCTCCTGCTCATATTCGATATAACCAGACAACTCTCCCGGCATACCTTTTGCTCCCTTTTTAATGGAAACAATTTGTGATTCATACAGTTCCCCTTCTGAAATATCCAAAAGTTCTCCTGTATCCGTATCGCTAATCCCATGTCCCAGAGCAGCAAAGTTTTCCCTTTTCATCAATATACGTCATAGTTCCAATCCCCTGTGTATTATCCCGAACCCAAAGTCCTAATTTATATTTTTCATTTTGATCCAACACCGGTGATATGGAAAGAGGTATTTTCTCACCATTTCGGTTTACAAGAAGTTCCATGGTTTCTCCATGGCTTGCTTCAATATTTTTAATCAAATCTCTTTTTCCTAAGACAGGGTTTCCATTGACTTCCAAAATATAATCTCCCGACTTTGCAATGTGTGCTGCCGGTTCTGCCTGTACGCCGTCCTTACCTGTAATTTCTCCTGTATCAACCACCAGTACCCCATGAGTTTCCATATATAAACCTACAGGCACACCACATACAGCTACCCACTTTTCCTCTGCTGTTTCTACCTGCACATCCTTTAAATAAACCATATCCAGAAAATAGCAAGGTATTTGGTAACTGCCGTTTTTTGACACGTCAATGCTTTTTGAATACGTTACAAAAGGATAATCCAACATCTGGGAAACTCCTCTTTCCTGTCCCTGACGGATATAAATGGTGTCTGGAATTACCTTTTTTAAATAGTCAATTCCAAAAGCTGTCATAAAGCACATATCCGCTAGCAATAATCCGAAAATAAGGAGGCGATAATTACGTTTTTTCTGCAAAAAATCAAATCCTTTCCTATTTTTTTCAAATTTTACCGTTATATTTAAGATAAATTTTCCGCCTGCGGCAGGTTGCTTCTGCAACATAATACCTGTCCGCCGCAGTACGATCCTATTACATAAAAAAAATGATACACTGCTGTGTACCTTTTTAGTTATGTGATATTTTCTTTTATTTCACTCTTGTATTTTTTTGTTGTCGTGCCAAATCTTTCATTTCTCTTGCATTCTGCAGCACAGCATTTGTTATTTCTGCGCCACCTAACATTCTGGCAAGTTCTTCCACTGACTGTTCCTCATTAAGTCTGAAAATTTCTGTAACAGTTTCACTATTTTTTACCTGTTTTTCAATAACATAATGACTGCTCGCCTGAGACGCTATCTGAGGCAAATGTGTAATACAAAGCACTTGATGTTTTTCTCCGATTAACGCCATTTTCTCTGCAACCTTCTGAGCTGTTCTGCCGCTGATTCCTGTATCAATTTCCATCGAAAATCAAAGTTTCTGTACAATCTTTATCTGCCAGCAACGTTTTAATTGCCAACATAATTCTGGAAAGCTCACCGCCTGATACTACTTTTGAAAGTTCCTTTACCGGTTCTCCCGGATTAGTGGAAATCAAGAAATGAATTTGATCTTTCCCCAATGCTGCGAAATGCTCTCTCTCTTCAAAAGAAATTTCAAAAGAAACATTGAGAAAATTCAAATCCTGCAATCCTAAAATAATCTGTTCCTGTAGTTGTTTTGCCCATTTTTTCCGCACCTTTGTCAAAACAGCCGAAGCTTTTGAAAGTTCTTCTTCCTTTTCCCTCCACT
>ENA-OQCW01000358-OQCW01000358.1-human-gut-metagenome-genome-assembly--contig:-NODE-358-length-29480-cov-10.101864_pt1 | contig 29480 bp, 31 predicted proteins | sample MGYA00242767_ERZ504593 | MGnify/ENA primary metagenome ERZ504593 (study PRJEB26092, sample SAMD00036307) | human gut metagenome | host: Homo sapiens | study: EMG produced TPA metagenomics assembly of... | reverse complement strand
TGAATTTCCTGGCAGGGATCGCAGAATAACCAATAGTAATTAATCAACCTGCTGAGCTTTGCTCAGTTTGAAGCGGAATGGCGCTCCGTTCCTCTGGAACGGATGCGCAGTTCTTGCGGAATATGCATTTTTTCAAGTATGCACTAAAAATAACTTTAGTGAAAGGCGAGTGGTTTGACCTTTACTAATATGATTTTAAAGAAATCGTATAGCAAAAAATCTAGAGCTGGCACTCTAGATTTTTCTGGCTTACTTGAAAATATAATTGCTTTTCTTAGCTATTCATATACTAACATGTTTTTCTTTTAAAATCAACTTGAAAATATGAATTGCTCAAAATATATTTTTATGCTATCATGGATTTGCTGTCGACTCTTTCCAGCGGAGGGAGGTGACTTATTTGGAATACATAATTGCTTTTCTTATTTCTGTATTGGCATCTGTAGTTGGCTACTATATTTGCAAGTGGTTAGACAGAAATGACAGACAGCACTAGCCCAAACGGAATAGTCCACCTTAACGGACTTGAGAATCCTGAAGCTGGCACTTCAGGATTCTTTTATTTCTGATCCTTTTTCTTTAAGAAAATCGTAAGGGGGTCTGACCCCAAAATGATCATAACTTCATCCCTGCTGAATAATTAGTATATTTTTCTTCCATGCTTGCTGAACACACGATTTCCTTTGCTTTCTTGCTGGAATACATATAGATGAACAATATTTCCTCTTCCGCCTTGAACAAACGCGTTCATAGCAATCTGTTTTGAATTCATCGGATTTGTTGTAGCAAAGACATTGAGGCGGGGAACGCTTCCTTTCTGCCGAACGCTACCATTGACTGCATCAATAAGCTTTTGGCTGAAATGACGATTATTTGTTCCATCACACCTACTTACTCGAATGGTTTGCAGACTGCGCTTTTCTTCAGGAATTTGAGAATCTAAAATCTCATAAGTATCTTCTATAACGAGATTGATCTCATCTGTCCCGGCATCCACATTGTTGACTGCAATCAGACAAGCATTTTCCTCTGAAATAGGTGGATAGTCGTTCAGATCAAGTGGATAATCAGGAAAAGTTCCCCTAATCACGAGTTTGAACTGCGTAGAAATAGGTACAAGTATCAGATTACACTTCTTTATTCCGAGAATTTTGGCGCAGAACCAATACCATATATACGGATAATCATGATAAACAGAATTCTTGTTCATCACATACTCGTCATTCCATTTTCTTACAGCAGCCCACGCTAGTCCAACTAGCAAAACAGAAATTGCAGGGTTTCCATAGGATAATGCAAGATGCCACAGCCAATTATCTGGAGACGCATCTGTATTCGTATACCACGAATCGAACAGTCTATTAAAATCAAGAAGCCATGGAAGTATACAGGCAACAATAAGGATGCATATTTGTATTAGTTGCCTTGTATTACCTCTAAAAAAATCCCCCATCCGTTTTTTCATTTCCTAAATCCTTTCTCTCATATACTCCGTCCGAATTTTTGGGGCATTCGTAACATTCTGTAATGCTACCATCAAGAAAATTGCCCACCCAAGCTCTCCATTCGTGAGTCCCTACAATGATAAAGAATATATACTGACATCCTGTAGTGTCCATTTGAAGAGAGGCATTCCAATCCTCCCAATCTATGCTTGATGGAGTTGGAACAGATTGTGGGTGAGTGTGCCATGCACCCATATAATAGCTTTTCCGCCTCTGTGCCCTCGCAAGAAATACTTTGTGGCATGGATCTTTCATATTGAAACGAACACGGTTCTTTTCATCATTTGTAAATGGAGAAGAGACTGATTCCAATGAAATATTGCCAGTGTTCTTATGCTGATACCCAACAATGTATCCACCGCTTTCGGGTTTATATGACTCATCCTGTACCCATTTCCCCATTTCTTCAATTACTGGAGTTAGTACATCTACAACTTTACCATTTGGTAATATCAGTTTCACACATCGGTCTCTGATTCCTATTTCCACAGCAACCACACGCCTCCATCGGGAACTTTGTTAGTGATTTGCTAACAGCTACTGGTGATATATCAAACAAGGTGCTCTCTTCTATCTCATGATTGTGAATACCCTTGATTATTTCAAGCATTGCAGCGGTCGTTCTTAGTATTGTAGCTGTTCCATAGGCCGCCCGCGTTCCGCCGCATCCATTGCGAATAATTAAGTCGTCCATAGACTGCGAATAGTGATTTGCTCTGTTATTCACAAGTGTACCCGTTTCGTCCGTATAGAGGCACTCGAAGCAACCTGCTTTCTGATAGTTCACAAAAAGGATATGACTAAAAGTGCCGCCTGCTTCTAACCATGCATAAATGACAGGTATTGAGCAAGAGGCTTTCTCAAAAATCCTATTAAACTTCAGTTGCTCATCGCTACTCCCAACAGTTACAACGATCATATCGCAGGCTTTTGTTTCCGCTTCAAGGGATTTCTCATCCATATTCTTGCTCACGGCTTCTATTTGAATTTCTGGGTGCAATACTCCCAATAACAATGCAATATGGTCAGCCTTATTCCTGCCAATCCCAAGCCCTGTATACGCCCATCTAAGGGTATTTGATTCTTCAATACTATCCGAATCGTAAATTTTAATCTTCGACGCGCCATTTTTTGTGAGTTCAAAAGCAATATAACTACCCAGTGATCCAGCACCAATAAGAAGTATACGCTTGTTTAGTAACCCAATATCGTTTCCGATTATATTGCAGAGGTAACTATAGTCTTTTCTGTGTGTACGAAGCGTATCAACCTGAGCAATATCATTTACAAGCTTATCAAGTAATGTTCCGCGGGCATTGTTCTTGAATCGAACTTGCGCTGCGAAATAAGCATGGGATTTTTCAATGCCAAACACTAATATGACACTTTGCGTTGTTGGTTCTATTGAAGTAATCAGCCGAAATACATTGTCATCTATGTGGTTGATTTGCTTTCCATAAACAATGTTGCAGATTTCTTCGCCTGTCCAAGCAAAGCCCTTATGTGGTGGAAGAATTTCACGGCAATCAGATATCGGTATGTAATAGATGTCTGCTTCTATATGTTGATTCCATTTTCGATTGCCACGCTTATCTCTAGTATCAATATCATTGAGGGACAGCCCTTTCTCTATAAGGCGAACAGTTTTCTTATCATAATAAGCGTCCATCTCAAGAAAGACTTTCTCATCTGATATGTATACCTGATGGTCATTGGCATGGGTTGCAAAGGAATTCCAATAGAGCATAAATTCTTTTTGAAATTCGGCTTCTTGTTGAGATTCATTCATCGACAACAATTCAATCAGGCGGTCTATCGTGTCATGAATTTTCTCTTCAAGAGAACATAAAGAATTTACAATACTTTCGTGCTCATAAAGACACACCCATCTGTATTTCCCGTCGGGAATATCTAGTATACCCGAAAGCTCTCGCTCATAAGACATAATATGAGGGTAGTCGATACTGTCATCGTTATAGAGGTAAACACTTGCTTTGGATGTAGGATCGTTCTCATCCGGTATAAATAGCAAGAACTCTTTGCCTTGAATGGAAATCACAAAATCTCCTGTTTGTAGCTCTTTCAAAATAGTGATTTCCTCGTAAGATTCTAAAATGTTTTTTGCGACTGATAGATTATCCAAAACTATGCTCCCGTCTGTTTTGCGCAGTTGACGCTACAGCAGCCTTTGCGGGTACAGTGAAATCTGTCCCCAGTACTTTCTGAACATATTCTGCTGCATCATGATCTGATTCGACATTCACTGCATTTGTGAGATTATCAACGGCCTTCGACATTCTCTTATAGAATGTAACCATGTAAGTACTGCTGCTATCCTTCATTTTCTTGAAAACATCTGTATAAGGAGTAACAGGCAAATATTTACTGATAGAGGCCGATGTGATTTCTCCCTGCAAATTTCTTGAAACGATAAACTTGTCTTGTATGGCCTTCATGGTCTTCTGCAACGCAAGCAAATCATCATCTCCATCAGAACCTGTTTGTTCCTCAAAGCAATCACAGGCAAGCAATGTTAAACCAATACTTGGTGGCACTTCATGGTCAGTGGTAGAACCCGCATATTTCTCGTTTTTCCACTTTTTGATATAACAAATAACACGCCGTAACTGACCGTTTCCATTGATCGCATCACACAGATAATCGTTAAGTCCGTCTGGATCTGCCTTTTCCCAAGAGTAAGTGCTGCTATAAGTCTTACCACGCGCAAGGTATTTAGAATATCCATCATCCGCATATAAAGGCAAATCAATATGTAGCCATTCTTCGCCATTTTTGATATAAGAGGCTCTAACACATGGCTCCTTAATACTCACTGTTCTAGCAGGAATTGTAATTGCGTCCCTCAAATATCCCTTAATTGTACGAGGATCATCGTGTTCACTAATATCCAACGGAATAATCACAGCAACATCACGATCTACGACATTGCTCTTTATTGTCGTGTTATATTTGTAGCTTCCCTGATCAATCATCCGAATATCACTTTGGTTCAGAGAGATACCATGATCTGAAAAAATGTTTGGAAGGTTGGAGCGTATATCATCTTCCAGAACTTCGCGTTTTTCCTTGAGAGCATGTGATTCTGAATCAATTCTGATAGCTGTATAAAAATCAGAAAACTCTTTTTTTAACTTCATAGAAACCTCCTCACTCAACGCCAAGCGCCTTAAACACAGCGTCTTCTGCGCTGCTATAAAAGATAAGATTAAAGCAACAGATCAAAACTCCGAGAAAATCGTAAGGGGGTCTGACCCCAATGATACTTTGATGGGATTCAAACTCAACTCATCACCAATGGCCTGCAAGGACATCTTAGAATTATAAAGTGCCACAGCACTTTCCATCTGCTCCTTCAGATTCTTCCCAGCATCGTATTCAGGCTTCAGCTTCTTCCGACCGCCGCCGGGTTTCCGGGGCTTATACGCTCTTTTCTCTCCCATAATTATTCGTGTAGCTCCAGCGGCAGTCCATCCGGGTCGTGGAAAAATGTCATCTTCTTTCCGGTATAGTCATCAACCCGAATCGGCTCACATTCAATCCCAACTTCTGCCAGCTCCCTCACCGTCTGCTCTATGCTGTCTACGCAGAACGCAAGATGACGCAGCCCGCAGGCTTCTGGACGATTCACACGCTTTGGAGGATTTTCTTCAGCGAAAATCTCCAGCTCTGTGTGTTCATTGACACGAAGATCCAGCTTCCAGTCCTTACGCTCCGGACGGTAGTTTTCCCGGATGACAGCAAAACCCAGCTTATTCACATAAAAATCCTTAGCTGCTTCGTAGTCAGATACGATGATTGCAATATGATGTATTTTTGATAAATTCATTTTTGTCACGCTCCGTTTCTTTTATTTCTGTTATAAACTATATAAAAACCCTCAAAATATGCCGTGCGTGTTTCGGACTTAGATTGGAGCCTGTATTTCACACACGGCAATATTATCAAAACTTGATTACTTTCGGCTCGTGGGTAAATGAACTGATGGTAGCCACACCATTCTTAAAGTAGAACACCTCAGTGTTGCCATCATCTGCAGCATACATCTTCTTCAATCCTGGATAAGCATCCAGCATAGATTCTCTCGCTTCAACACGGTCATCCTCTACCAGTTCACCGGCAACGCGAATCCACTCGCCGCCTTTGAATGCACACAACTCTACTTTCGGATTAGCATGCAGCTGCTTGGAAACATCCTTCTTCTTGCCAGTCTGGATGTACAGCTTGCCTTCAAAAATATGTGCCGTGCCAAATGGGCGCACTCTCGGCTGGTCGCCTTCGACCGTTGCCAAGTAATATGTTTCAGCTTCTTTTAAGAACTTTACGATTTCTTCCATTTTATTCTTTCCTTTCCCACACGATCGTGTGATTTATAATTTTATGGTTTTATTTCAGCTTTTCCAGAATCTCATCTGCGCTCACACCGCTGGCCAGCAGCTTCTTCAGCACAGCTTCGGCCTCGGCTTTCTTTGCTTCTTCGGCGGCCTTGGCATCTGCCTTCGCCTTTTTCGCTTCCAAAGAGGTCAACTCTTTTTCAGCTTTCTTCAGCGATACCTTCTTCTCTTTCAGGTCGGCTTTCAGAGCATCGATATTTGCGGTGATGGTAGCGATTTCTGTGTTCAGGGAAGCGATGGTTTCCTGCTTTTCTACGATTTGGGATGCGAAGTCGTTGGTGATCTTGGGGCGATTTTTGCTGCCTTTAGTTCTGGGCATAGGTGTGTCCTTCTTTCGATTTATAGTAGTTTAAGTATTATCAATATCCGGGTTAATTCTTGATGCTTTCCAACGCTCTGTAAAATCTATTGCGACCTTTAATGCTTTCAAAATGTAATCCATTCCTTCAAGGAATTCATCTCCTTGATCAAAAAACGTTCGATGTACATCATCGTACATTTCGGAAACTTCCTGCAGTGCCTTCTCTGAATAATAGTCCGTCATGTCATCAATCGCAAGGTATGCATATTTAGATTGCATTATTTCGTCAAATTTGTCATGTCCATCAAAAGTTGCTAAGTTATACAGCGCACCATCTTCTGATACAGTTTCTTTTAGGCCCTCAATATCAAGACTTTCAAATTCGTCCTTCAACTCCTCAAGTTCTGAATTAAACTGCTCATTTTCTTCATCATAACAATCTTCAGCTGCTGAACTCACATCTTCAAGTTCCTCTAAATCCCGATAGATGTTGCCCAATTCATCAGTGTCTATAAAAATCGTGCCTGCAACCACAAGCCTTGTCCTTTGATAGTCTGTATAAACATCTCTTAGCAGAATATTGTAATGATGTTCAAACTTTGCATAAAGAGACAAGAGAAAAAGATGAAATGCATTAAAATTGTCATCAAGGTAAGAAAGCGACTCGCTTGCCACCTTATCAAAAAACTCAGAATACAGTTTACTTATAAAATCTCTATCCTCAATAAGAATTCCCGTTTCAATATTATCTGCACTTTCATTTGAAAAGTTCGCCGACCCAATATAAACTATGTCTTCTGTTCCTATTATTTTTGCATGATTATGAACATTGAAATATGGCAAAAAATTACCCGAAAAATTTTCAGGATTCAATTTTGCAATGTATATTTGAATATTACGTCTTGCGGTTTTCCTCATACTTCTCCCAGCTTCATTGTCGAAGTATTCTTCCATTCGTGAGGGCACATTCGTTATAAGCTGTATTTCCGCATCCGTGTCTCTCAATGCTTCGAACAATTTGTCTTGCCTTTGATTTCTCGAAATATTATATGTAATTATCCTGATTATACTTGCGTTTGGAAAGTGCTCTAAGACTTCTTTATAGTTCAATTCTCCTCTATTTGAAACAAATCTTCCACCTGTAAATGATAGTTCCATATAGATTTCCTCCGTACTCTTTCTCTTCTATCATATTTGATGGGGTATAACTTGCGTAAAGCTAAGCTGAATTGGCTCTATGCCTTAATTAAACCACACTGCGCCAGTTCTTGCAAGGATTTAGCACTTTTATCTTTTTCCGATATTATATACGTTCCTTCCGGCCACGACTCACCTTCCCAGACAAAATCCGAATCATACCGCACAGCCTTGGCAGCTTCACCGCAGAAATCATCATCTACACACCACTGCATCAAGGTATCATCTTCCAATGTCAGGTATCCATGCGCAAAACCTCTGGGAATCAGCATCTGCTTTCGATTTTCAAAAGACAGCACCGTACTGTATGCATGACCGAAGGTTTCTCCTGGGCGCAGATCCACAGCTACATTGAAGATTGAACCATGCAGGCAGGACACCAACTTCGCCTGGGCGTGTTCCCCTTCCTGAAAGTGCAGTCCACGCAGCGTGAACGCTTTCTTGCTGTATCCCTGGTTGATCTGACAGATTTTGAAGTCCACCGACTTATCGTATGGCACAGCCAGATACCCCCGGAAATCCTCAAATGCCGGGACTTTGAGTATTATTGGCTTTGTCTGTTTTGTAGCCATTGTTGTACCTCCTTCTTTATTTTCGTTTTAAAGTAAGCGCCAAATAATAATGCGGTTAGATACAAGATTACTCCAGCCCTTTGCGAGTTGGAGTAATTCACTATAATTCACATGCGATTTTTGATAGATTGGAGTTTTTCACTCCAAGGTGCCAGTTCCGCCAGCTGTTCATCGGTCATATTTTTACTCGGTCGGTTCTCCAGCAGAAATTTAAGATATCCGTAGATGTTCAGCCCATGTGCTTTGGCCATCTCAACCATTGTGTAGACTACTGCGCTGGCATTCGCTCCGTCCACGGAACTGCTGAACAGCCAGTTTTTTCGCCCCACTGCGAACGGACGGATCGCATTCTCACTGAGATTATTGGTAAAGCTGCACCGCCCGTCTTCCAGATAGGTTTCCGCTATATCACGCCGGTTGAGAACATAATTCGTAAACGGTAGAATACGAGTACCTTTTTATTCACTTCAAGTTATGCCATAATCATACTCAACAAAATAACATAGTCAAAAAAGTTTAGTACTTAACTTTTTTAACTGACTATGATTCAGAGGAGGAATCTTATGGCTACGCAAACCAGCCTTGTAGCTCAGCAGGTGAGGATCAGACAATGGGCAGAACAGATCCGGAATTGTCAGAACCGTCCCAAAGGGATGGATGTTGAAACCTGGTGTACCCAAAATAATCTTACAAAAGCCAACTATTATTACCGTCTCCGGCGTGTCAGGCAGATATGCCTGGATCAGATGCAGGACACAGAAACCACTGCTTTTGTGGAACTGCCCGCACCTGCACCAGATCCAAAGAAAACAGATACTCCAAAAGAATCCGGTACATGCATTTCGGCAGGAACTCTGCCAATGATCCGTATTAAAAATACCAGGGGACTGTCAGCTGAGATATTTTCCGGTACTTCACCGGAAATGCTCTGCCATCTCATAAAGGCTTTTACCCATGCTGAATGATGCAGATGCTTCCGGATTTAAAAAGGTGTATCTGGCGATGGGATTTACGGATCTCCGTCGTGGGATCGATGGGCTGGCAACGATCGTACGCTTTCAGTTTAAGCTTGATCCTTACGACAAAAATACACTGTTTCTTTTCTGTGGAAGAAGATGTGACCGGATCAAAGCACTGCTCTGGGAAGGCGATGGTTTTCTCCTTATGTACAAGAGACTCGATAATGGTGCATTCCGGTGGCCCCGTTCGGCAGATGAGGCAATGGCGATCACAGACGACCAGTACCGTATGCTGATGCAGGGGCTGGAGATCGTTGCACGCCATCCGATCTCTGAGCTGAAAGAGACACCCCGCATTATGTAGCCTGTGCAAAATGCCGAAAATAAAAAAGTACCAAAACTGTAAAAATGATGTGTATCAACCGGATGAAAAAGGTTATCCACAAACAGTCTTTTCTCATTCCATTTGTTATCGTGTGAATAGAAAAACTGTTGTGGATAATACATCTGAAAAGCTGTAAAACAACGGCTTTCCAGATGTATTATCCACCGTCATTATGACGAAAGCCCATATCTGAAGGATTGGCGGAAATACAAAAATTCTGTTATAATCGGAATCAGTATAAAGACAGGAGTTCCGGTTATGACGATCAAGTACACAAAAGAACAACTGAATAAGTTTGATAAGGATCTGCTGATAGAGCTTTTTCTTGGGATGCAGGGACAGATGGAAGAATTGTCCAGGCAAACGCAGGCCTTAAATGACAGGATGCAGCTGATGATGGAACAGATGGTCCTTTTTCAGAAGAACCGTTTTGGCAGATCCAGCGAAAAAATGGCGGATTCTGAACAGATACGTTTCATGGAAGTGGACGGGACTATCGTATTCTTTAATGAAGCAGAGGCAGTCTGCGACCTGGATGCACCGGAACCTGATGACCTGGAATTGAAAGCACCCAAAAAGAAAAAACAGCCAGGGAAAAAAGCGGCTGATATAGCAGGGCTGACAGTAAAACGTATTGATCACTATCTGAAAGAGGAAGAACTGACGGCTGAGTTTGGTGAAAACGGATGGAAACAGCTTCCGGATGCCATTTCCCGATGTTATCAGTTCATTCCGGCCAGTGTCGTGATAGAGGAACATCATATCGGCGTTTATTCCAGTAAACTGGATGAACACATGATAAAGGCACCCCATCCCAGAAATCTGCTTCATGGAAGCCTTGTATCCCCGTCCCTTGCTGCGGCAGTCATAAATGGTAAGTATGTAAATGCGGTACCTCTCTACCGTCTTGAAAAAGAATTCGAAAGGTACGGGCTTGCCATTACCAGACAGAACATGGCGAACTGGATGATCCGTCTTGGGGAAGAATATCTGGGAACCATGTATGATTATCTGCATAAACTTCTGTATGATTATCATGTGATACAGGCAGATGAGACTCCTGTACTTGTAAATAAGGGCGGGCGTCCTGCTGGCAGCCAGAGTTACATGTGGGTGTACCGGTCCGGCTTTATGTACCGGGATCGTCAGATCATCCTTTATGAATACCAGAAAACGCGTAATGCATCCCATCCCCGGGAATTCCTGAGGGATTACACCGGGATCTGTGTTACGGATGGGTACCAGGTATATCATACATTGGAAAAGGAGCGTGAAAATCTGAAGATTGCAGGCTGCTGGGTTCACTGCAGGCGCAGGTTTAACGATGCACTGGAAGTGATACCAAAAGCACACCGAAAGGAATCAATCCTGCATCTGATCATGAAACAGATACAGGCCATTTACCGGGAAGAGGGAAAACTGTCTGATTTTTCTACGGAAGACAGGCTCATGCAGCGTCAGCTTGTGGTAAAACCACTGGTGGATGCTTTCTTTGCGTACCTGAAACAGAATGAACCTAAGATTCCAAAGAACGGTAAAATACGGGAAGCATTTACATATGCACTGAACCAGGAAAGCTACCTGAAAGTTTTTCTGGAAGATGGGGATGTTCCAATAGACAACAATGCCAGCGAACGTGCGATCCGTGGATTCTGTATAGGGAAGAAAAACTGGGAGATGATCGATACGGTCAATGGAGCCAATAGTTCAGCGATCATCTACAGTATCGCAGAAACTACAAAGGCGAATAACCTGAAACCTTTCGATTATTTCGAATATCTGCTTACGGAGATTCCCAAACATGTAGATGACAAAAACACAGATTTTCTTGCAGAACTTCTGCCATGGTCAGATATGTTGCCCGAAAACATTAGAAAGCCGCAAAAAGCCAGCGGAAAATAAACAGACCGCAAAAGCGGTCTGCTATTTGTCAAGGTACTCGTATTCTACCGTTTACTAATCATCTGCATTGATCACAATGAACGGAGTCTCAATCACATTTTTCGCAGCAAGCACAGCCTGACCGGTTCCCCACGGCTTTGTCCGGCCTGCCGGAAGTTCTCCTGGAATATCGTTAATATCTTGGAAAGCATAGTCAACAGTTACATTATGAGAAGAGCAAATAGCGGCAATACGATCACCGATGGCCTCTTTGAACTCCTTCCCGATATCCTTACGGATAATAAATACCACATGCTTGAAACCAGCCTCAATCGCATCGTGAATTGAGTAGTCCATGATGATATGGTTAGCATCATCGACCGGCTTCAACTATTTTATTCCTGTTCCAAATCGGCTGCCGATTCCGGCCGCCATGATAAGTAATGTTGTGTTCATAATCTCTCCTTACTGTGCTCGTGCTGCTTTAATTGGGCATACCTTAATGCACTGATAGCAACGAACACATTTACTTTCATCTATCTGTGGATATTCAAAGCCTTCTTCGTCTTCCACCATAGATATAGCTTCTTTCGGACAGATAGCATAACAGGCTGTGCATCCGCAACATTCTTCTTTTCTTTTATATAGTACCGGTATTTCTCTTTCCATATCCAATCACTCCACCGTCACACTCTTTGCAAGGTTTCTCGGCTTATCCACATCGAGGCCCTTTGCCACAGATACATAGTATCCCAGCAACTGCAGCGGAATCACGGCCAGACTGCCAATGAAATGCTCATCTACCTTTGGAACATATACAGTGAAGTTCACTTGATCTTCAATCTCGTACTTTCCATAAGTAGTCAGCCCCATCAGATAGGCCCCGCGGCTCTTGCACTCTACCATATTACTTACGGTCTTTTCATACAGTTCACTCTGAGTCAGCACACCGATGACCAGTGTTCCCTGCTCGATCAGGCTGATGGTGCCGTGCTTCAACTCACCTGCTGCGTATGCTTCGGAGTGGATGTAGCTAATTTCCTTCAGCTTCAAGCTGCCTTCCAGGCTGACTGCATAGTCGATACCACGACCAACAAAGAACACATCATGAGCGTTGGCGTACTTTGCCGCAAACCACTGGATACGCTCTTTGTCTTCCAGAATCTTCTGTATCTTCTCCGGAATAGTCTGCAGTTCAGAAATATAATAGCTGTACTGCTCATCCGTGATTTTGCCTCTGACCTTCGCAAACTGCACTGCCAGGCAGTACATAGCGGCAAGCTGTGCACTGTATGCCTTTGTCGTAGCAACAGAGATCTCCGGTCCAGCAAGTGTGTAGAACACTTTATCAGCTTCACGCGCGATGCTGCTGCCCACCACATTAACGATTGCCATTGTGGTGATGCCCTTTTCTTTTGCAAGACGCAATGCTGCCAGTGTATCCGCTGTCTCACCAGACTGGCTAACAACGATCACCAGTGCTTTCTGATTGAGCGGCATCTTACGGTAGCGGAACTCAGATGCAAGTTCCACACGCACCGGGATGTCTGCCATATCTTCCAGCACATACTGAACAGCCATGCCCACATGCCATGCAGAACCACAAGCAACAATATAAATCTGCTCGAAATTCTTAATCTCATCTTCGGTAATCTCCACGCTGGACAGATCGATAACCCCGTTCTTGATTACGGAATTAAGAGTATCCTGGACAGCTTTCGGCTGCTCATGGATCTCTTTCATCATGAAATGTTCAAAGCCGCCCTTTTCAGCCGCTTCTGCATCCCACTTGATCTCGGTGGTCTGCTTTTCGATTTCATCACCATTTAGGTCATAGAAATGAGCCTCACCCGGAACAAGTTTTGCAAACTCAAGGTTTCCAATATAATACACATTGCGAGTGTATTTCAGGATTGCCGGAACATCCGAAGCCACATAAGTTTCACCAGCCGCAATACCGATGATCATCGGGCTGTCCTTACGCGCTACCCAGATCTCGCCCGGATAGTCACGGAACATCAGCTCCAAAGCATAGGAACCACGGACACGAACCATTGTCTTCGCAATGGCATCGATGGGGCCAAGGTTATACTTCTTATAATAGTAATCAACCAGTTTAACAACTACTTCCGTATCGGTCTGGCTGTAGAATGTGTAACCATGCTTCAGCAGTTTTTCCTTCAGTTCAGTATAGTTCTCGATGATACCGTTATGTACACCGACAACCTCAGATTCGACTGGACCGGAACCAGAACGAATGCAGTTGCCGGAAACATGCGGATGGGCATTGGTCTGACTCGGCTCACCATGTGTTGCCCAGCGAGTGTGGCCGATACCGCAAGGTCCTTTCAAAGCATTACCGTTATCCGTCTTCTCGATCAGATTAGACAGGCGACCCTTTGCTTTCACGACTTGTGCCAGATTCTCTCCATCACGGACAGCCAGTCCGGCCGAATCATATCCTCTATATTCCAGTTTCGACAGTCCATCCAGCAGGATCGGTGCTGCCTGTCGGTTTCCTGTAAAACCAACGATTCCACACATAGGTTTATCCCTCCCGTTATTTAATTCTCTCGTCTATTATCTTTCCCTCTATTATGCAAAACGGTTCTGGATACTTGCCCAGAGTCGTCATTGACCTTATGCTTTATATCCCTTTTCGCAGATCACCTTGACCACTTCGTCAACATATTTCTGGCAGCTATCGTGGTCAGGTGCTTCCACCATAACACGCACGACCGGCTCCGTGCCGGACTCACGAACCAGAATGCGGCCAGTATCACCCAGAGCCTCAGCAACCTTATTTACTGCTTCCTGCACAGCAGGATCATTCTGTGCGGCTTTCTTATCGGTCACACGGACATTCTCCAACACCTGCGGATAGATTTTCAACGGTGCTGCCAGTTCGCTCATCGGCTTCTTCTTTGCCAGCATCACTTCCATCATCTTCAGACTGGTCAGGATACCATCGCCAGTGCTTGCGTACTTACTGAAAATGATATGCCCACTCTGCTCGCCGCCAATGCGGCAGCCGTTTTTGGCCATGTACTCATAGACATACTTGTCGCCGACAGCGGTCTTAGCGTAACCGATACCTTGCTCATCGAAAGCCTTGTAGAGACCAAAGTTGGACATAACTGTGGTGACAACAGTATTATTTAACAGCTTACCACGTTCCTTCATGTAGCAACCGTAAATGTAAAGGATATGGTCGCCAGTGATAACATTGCCCTTTTCGTCCACGCACAGGCAGCGGTCGGCATCACCATCGTAAGCAAAACCAACATCCAAGCCCTTCTCCACAACAAACTTCTGAAGGCCCTCGATATGGGTTGAACCTGCATTGTTATTGATATTCAGACCATTCGGATTATTATTGATGACATAGGTATCTGCGCCAAGCGCATCGAACACGGACTTTGCGATACTCCAGGAGCTACCATTGGCGCAATCCAAACCGACCTTGACACCCTTAAAGGAGTAGATGCCTAGCGAGATCAGGTAGCCCATGTAGCGGTTGCGACCTGCCACATAGTCCACAGTGCAGCCGATGTGCTCACGATGAGCAAAGGGCAGCTCTGGCCAGTCCTTATCAAAGACATGGAGTTTGCCGTCAATATAGTCCTCCACCAGCAGCAGAGTTTCCTCAGGCATTTTCTCGCCGTAGCAGTCGATTAGCTTGATGCCATTGTCGTAGTACGGATTGTGACTGGCGGAGATCATAATGCCGCAATCAAAGTCATCCACGCGAGCGATGTACGCCACAGATGGAGTAGTGGTAACATGGAGCAAATAGGCATCTGCACCAGAAGCGGTCAGACCAGCCACAAGGCTGTACTCGAACATGTACGAGCTGCGGCGGGTATCCTTACCAATAACAATACGAGCAGGATCGGTGTCACCGTTGCGCTCACGGAGAGCATTATAATACCAGCCTAAGAAGCGACCAACCTTATAGGCGTGATCCGCTGTTAATGTAATTCCGGCTTCTCCACGGAAGCCGTCCGTTCCAAAGTATTTTGACATTTTTTATTCTCCTTACAATCAAACACGAAACACAAGGAGTAATCCATATTCTGTATTACTCTCTGCCCCCCGATTACTCGAAGCATTTTTTTAATTATTTTCTTTACTTTCCTTTTTGCTCTTGTTTTTAAGGAATATTTTATCGGAGCAGCATACTTTCCTTCCAGCTCTTCGAAACTCATTGTGTGCATATCATAAAAAAAAGTATCTCTTTGTGACGGCCTTGCACATGACTTGTATTCAGCAGGATTTCCTTTTACACCAGCTTCGTATGTCACCTCTTTTAATTTCATTTTGCAACTGATGTAGTTAAATATTTCTTTTCCTTTTTGGGTTCGAATCAATATGAGAGAGGTTCCTAACCCATCATTCATTTCCGGGGCAGCTTCTTTAATTCCCCAGAAATCCGCGACTGTTAAATCAGACATTTTCTCTTTTTTAGCCACACACTCATAGCAAGAAGGACGTAGGCAGTAATCTCTCAGAAACATTTGCATATATGAGTCTTTATCTTTAGATATATAAAACTTTTTTACGGAATCTTCTGGAATATTTTCCAAAACTTCCTTCATGCCAAAATCAGTCCAACTTTCATCCTTGCAGCGAAAGTTAATTCCTTTCAGCTTTCCACCAGACTTTTTTTCTTGATATTGTGCGTATTCTCTCCACAATGCAGGTGATGGTGCTCCGTGACAAATCACATCCATGCAGATTAAGTTTTCATAATCTTTTCCCAAAAACTTCTTTAACCCGTTTACTTGGCAACCTGTTCCTGTAAATAACACAAGTTTTCCTGATTGCAATTCTACCTTAACTTTCTTAAATGTATCCCCAACTTTTGCTTGCAGGTATTTTGATCCACGGAGTTTTATTAGTTCACTTCGATCTGTAACTGCAATAAATTCTGCCGAATAGCAGTCTTCAGACATCGCGACACCATAAATAATGCCATTCTTATTAAGCACATACTCTGCCAGAGAAGAAAATACCGCTCCAGAAGAACTGCTCAATCTCACATCTTTATCTTTACTATAACAAGCATATACTTTTTCTGGCTTCACTAGTATATCCTCCTCTTCCAGTACCTTTTATACAAATCCAATATATCGCAACAATTTTTTATGGTTCTTCAATGTCATCTGAGCAAGATGAACTACGATGTAACTAATGAATGATGTCAGTACAAATCGCAATGCCCAATAAGCATACCAGTTTTCACATTCTATAATTCTACCAACAATCATCAGCACTGCCATGTGAATATAGAAAATTCCATATGAGCAATCTCCTATCTTTGATAGCAAGCGACAGCCACTACGATTATTTTCATTTTTCTTTAAAAGCCAGCCAATCATAGCAATAGAATAAAGGAATGAACCAACTGTTATCTGACTTATATAGAATCCAATATCAAGTCCTGCTGCTCGTAAGCAAATCGCTTCAACGCAGCTTAATAAGAGTGTAGCCACAACCGCATATCCATTGCCTTTCAATTTCCATCCACAGCGCACATGAATTCCTAAATAATAAAAGCCAAACCATGCTGGGAATAATGTTTCATATAGACGCGGTGAGATACCAACTATATAATTCCAAGCGTACAAATACATTAAGTAAAGCGGCGTTACTAACCATAGAATTCTACTGATAACTCCATTTTGTTTTACAGTTTTGACTAGCCAAGGTGTAATCACCGTAAGTTGCACCAAAACAACAATATAGTAAAATGGAGTTGCTGACTTTCCAACAATAAATCGGTAAACAAATCCAAACCAATGAATCTCATTGCCACTGTGTACGATTTTTAGTAGCTCAAGTCCACTATACAGTAGCGACCAAATCATAAATGGGATACACAGTCGCCCTCCCCGATAAATTATCCAGTGTTTATAACTGAATTCTTTATCAGACAAGGCATCGACATTCACAAAATAACCGGCCATAAAAACAAATGTAGCAACTGCAAAATTGATGATCTGGCGAAGAACAACGAACTCTGTACCATATCCAGTAGAATAATTAAATCCACCTAAGGAATGAATCAATATAACCGCCAATATACAGATTCCCCGGATGCTTTGCCAATATTCTTCTTTTCTTTCATCTCTTTATTTCCTTAAAATTTTTCTAATTGGACCCATAACAAGCTGCTTTTCTTCTTCATTCATTCCTAAGAAATACATTGAGAGTCCGTACACAACTGTATAGACAATTGCAAATACTCCCAATTTAACAAGTCCCATAATATTTGCAAAGTTCATAATGATAATGCCAACCACGCATGGTCCGATTAATGCCGGAACGAATTTCGCAATTTCTTTCCAGAAATAAAACATATTCATTCCAATACGAGCATGATAATACCAGTTCATAAAAATAACATTTCCAGCAATCAGAGAAATTGCGGTTCCAAGCGCTGCACCAGCCGGTCCCATAATTTTAATAAGCGGAATGCTAATAAATACATTGGCAATTGCGATTGCCAAATAGACAACTGCTCTTGCTTTATGCATGTTTTTTGCACGTTGAATTTCGATTCCCAAATTTTGTATTAATGGAACTGTAACCGGAATAATTAACAGCAATACCACAGCATATGAAGCTCCATATTCTGGACCAGCCCAAATTTTTATAAAAGGAATACCAAAGAAGGTAAAACCCGACAATATCAGACCAAGTATTATGAATTGAATACGTCCAACCTTTGTAAAGAGTTTTGTCAGTTCTCTATCATCACCAGATTCTGCAACAATACGATTTACCTTTGGGACAAAAACATTTGAAACAGATGATGAGAACTCAATGTACATGGAATTAATCTGTCCACCGACTCCATAAACTGCTACTGCTGTTGTACCAGCGAATCTACCTAATAGGAATTTATCTACACTCCAATTTATCTGATCAATAATTTGGTTTATAAAGATAAAAAATGTGAACACCCACATTTCTTTGAGTAAGCTAGCTTGAAATCCTCTAAAGCAGAATCTAATATGAAGATTATGGAAAGAATAGTATATGTTCATAACCAATACGAGCAGTGTCAAAAATGTTGTTACCGAAACCATTCCTATGGATCCGTATCCCATAATAAGTAGTGGTATTGCCAGTAATGGATTACATATATTCTGAATCAAAATCAGAAATTTCTGAAATAAGAATCTCTCATGCGCTGTAATTGCACATGTAAATACGCTATTTGGAAATGTTAATGCAAGATTAACAACAAGCAGAGCCATTAAAACTTTTGCAGTAGCATATTCAGAATCTGTCAAACCGCTACCAAAAATTGCCCTGATATTCCCCAACATCACACAACCACATAAAATACATACAACCGAAAGTGACGCAAATATCAATAGGAACATTCCATTTAGCCGTGCCACGCCATCTTCATCTTTCTGTGCTTTATAGCGAGAATAGAATCTCATATAGGAGCTACTAAAGCCCAAACTCAATAAACTCAAATAGGAAACGACAGAATAGACCAACTGATAAAGTCCGTATTCGCTCTGCCCCAGCAGTCGAAGCATAATTGGAGTATAGATTATGCTGATAAGGATTTTGGCAAACTGTCCTGCATAGGAAAGAATAACCCCTGCTTTTCTTTGATTTATATACACTTTTTTTACCACCTCCAGCACATATATACTTACGATATTTCAAGAGCATTACTCAAAAATGCAATAGATTCCTTCTGCTCAATTTTTAAATTATGCAAATCAATATCCACATGTGTACAATGCATTTTATTTTTCAAATCGTCTGGCTCAATCAACCTATCCTGCATTTCAACATAGCCGAGCAAAGTATGAAGGCGTGTATTCATGTTATAAGTTCCTGCATTGCGTCCAAAAACACCAAAAATCTTTTTGGAAAATAATTGAAAAGACTGTTGCGTGAAAATGAGTCTGTTATAACAGCTTCCGCATTACGAATCAAATTAAGAAAGTCAGCAGGATTCACTTCTGAAAGAAGTTTTCCCTCCAATTTTTCTGTATACTTTTCCACCTCATTATGAAGATAAGGTATTGCTATAACTTCACAGTTATTTTTTTTTGCAAAGTCATTAGCGGATTTCACTTTTTCGTCAGTCAGATTTAAAAAATAGCAAAAAATGTAGTTTCTATGATTCAAAGATGAATCATCAGCCTTTTTCATCCAATATTCTTGTTGATGTAGCAATGTTGGATCCAAAACCAATTCCACATTTTTCTCTGTTATGCTTGAAATAAGCTTCTGAGCTGAATCTTCTCGTACCGAAATATAGTCTGGAAACTCTAATAGTTTCGAATATGTTTTCTTTTCAAGACAAGAAAGTTGACCTTTTCCAATACTTGCTGCATAGATAATTTTTCTGCAATCTTTTCTTCCAAAATTCAAGAAAAAAGCTGGAATATTATAATCCGGATTCCAAATTTGATCACTTCCACAAACAAGTTGTTCATAGTTTAGATCAATACTATGCAAATCGCTATAACTCATTTTTTTTGATAGTACAAGATTATGGGCTCTATATTTATCAAACGCTCTTTTGCGCTTTGTAATCAAATCAGAAACTGGATTGGACAGCAGAATCGTTTTTTCTTTTGTCAGCTTTTTCTTTATCTTATCAAAAGAAAAATTCTTGATTCCTCTTTTCAAGCTAAACGTATTAAACTCTTGACTAACTTCATAATCAATAATCTCACACTCATAACCAAGGCTATTAATGGCATCCTGTAATGCCATTTCCTGCAAAAATCCGCCATAATTATATATTCTCGAATCTAATGTTAATAATCCAACCATATATTACTTCCTTTCCACATCACTTTTAGGCAAACATATATGGGAAAGTTGCATGAGTTCCTGTTATGACATAATAAGATATCCAGTAATACACCATATATGCTAGCACATATAATAAAGTCACATATCGATTTGTTCGATATTTTCTATTTCCAGCATAAACCAATGCCGAATATGAGAGCATGTTGTATTCAGAAAAAAAGGATGCAATTCTAAATGCATACACGTTAATACTAATCAATTGTGAAGCCAACAAATCCAACACAAGCATTGATCCATAAAACGGAGTAAGTTCATCCTCTGTCAGTATCCTTCTCCACCTAATTATGAGTAGTATAATTATTGGCAAGCGAAGTATAATTTGATTTGGCATAAGATAAATCGACCCATTTCCTTGGATATAACCCGCATATTTTGCCAAGCCAAAGGTTCTTAACAAAACCGCAATTACATTTAGTGAAAGCAGCACGATACATCCGTATATAAAGACTTTAACTGGAGCAAGAGAGCCAGATAACTTAAAATTAGCAATTTTTATATATTCTCTTTGTTTTTGAGAATACATATAGAGAAAATAGATTACCACTCCCATTAATGCACTTGTATGAAATAAGCATGCAACTACTATCGTTATAAAATATTTTTTTCTTTTCATTAGTAATTAAATACGATAGCCCATAGAAAAGAATAGACATTGCTATCCATTGTCTCATCATATTCAATGATGTGTTATAGAAAAGCAAGTAAAAAACAAGCATTCCTAAGTAGACAGGATATGACTTTTTCATTCTCTTCAGTCCTAAGTATATAGGAGCAAGTATTAGAGCCTGAATAAAAAACAAAACTGTTCCTAGAGAGCCTCCTAATTTTTCTATCAAATATACTAATGTCGTGAATCCAATTTCAAATTTATTGACATACATATACCGCCATATTACATACCATCTCTGATCCATATAGGAAGAAAAACTAGTGGACTGCTTCGCTGCATTATACATCGGCTCTACATAGACTCTAAGATCTGTTCCAATTGTATCTGCCCGCATACCAGCCAATATACATGGTAGCAGAATTGCAATAAACGCTAAAAGTTTCCCAATATATCGGCTTGAACTTTTTTCTGACAGCCATATTAGAAAACACGATATCAAGAAAAATACTATATATATCACAAATGTATTCCTCCCTCTATATCAATTTCATTTTACTTTTAGATAAAGCATTCTAATAAATGCCAAGCAATACATTACAAGCCATTGTCTTTTACGAATAATCTCATACTTAATCAATGTCTTTTTTGACATCGTCGCAGTATCACAATCAAGCTCTTTAATGTCTTTACTTACCCTTTTTTTTCTAGTATCTGTAAAAAGATGTAACATCATTAAATCAGATAAATAATTGTACGCTCCATTAATCTGATCTTCTACGAAATTTTCTCTGTATTCTTCCATTTTATACTTCTCTATAATTGAAGCCTGTCTGTTATTTAAACAGCACATATTATCATAATATACATCCGGATATCGCTTAATTCTTGCTATTCTTGAAGACTCTTCCCTTTGGTAACAATATGCGTTTTCCCCTGTGTAATAGTATTTTGATGTACTTACTAGAAAGTCCATGACAAAGTTCATATCTTCACCAGTAACCATCTTTTCATCAAATCTTATTTTATTTTTTGTATGCATTCATTAGAAAAGAGTTTTGCACATGGACTATTCATACGATTACTAGTAAGAAGTTCTATAAGAATTTCCTTTTTACCAACGATTCCCCGATTGCACTTTAATACCTTCCAAATATCTTTCTTATTATTTTCGAGAACTGCCATATCAAAGAGAATCATTTGATAATCTTCAGTTTTTTCTAAATCTGCAAAAGCATCTTCTACGATGATATCATCTGCATCAACAAAACAGACAAACTTTCCTGTTGCAATATTCAATCCCATATTTCTGGCAGAACTCACTCCACCATTTTTCTTATATTGGTATACTACCTCACCAATGAATTTTTCTTTAAAGAACTTTTTTATATAGTCCTTTGAACCGTCATCAATAATAAGAACTTCTATATCGCATTTATTCTTAAGTTTCAGAACTGATTCTATACATTTTTCAAGCTTATCCAATGGCGTATTATAAACCGGTATAATAACGCTAATATCCTTCATGATAGATTTACCTTTATCCTCTTTATTTTATATTTTTATCCAGTTTCCCATAATGAGATTCCATTCTTCCGGTTTGACCTCAGCGAAACCACTACAATGATAAAATGTTAGTTCTCCAACATATATGTGTCCATTAATCAGATAAAAGTCCACTCGCAGATGTGGCACTCCCCTTGATAATTCCGCGGCAATGCTCTTCATTTGTTCAAAGAGTTCAGGCTTTTTCGGCATTTCTTCTGCATTTGGATCTCTCATTCTGATCGGCAAATGCTTATAGTCCATGTCGAAGAAATCTGTTCTTGGATCATCTGCCTTATCTTTACCAACGTAAACTATCTTAGGGATTCCATCAAAACAGAAAAATTTATAATCTGTCAAACAATCACTTGTACTGGTTTTATGGCACCATAGAACCCAACCATTATGAATTACTGCGTAACCCCCCACTTGTTCAGGGAGCTTAATCATGTCACCAAACTTCTTATCCCACTCTTCCGGATGGAATTCATCAAAACCACTTCCATCAAAGAATGTCATTTCTCCAAAATATGCTTTACCATTTACTTCATAAAAGTCCACACGCAACTCCTCCGTGTCTTTAGCCAGGCATTCTGCTGCTTTCACCATTTGATCAAAGCTCTTCGGTTTGGATGGCAAGACTTTTGAATGCGGATATCCCCATGTAAAATCAAGTGATTTAAAATTAATATCAAAATAATCGGCAGTCGTCTGACCAGATTGACGATCCGAAGAAATAAACAGAGCTTTTGCTATGCTATCAAACGTAAAAATCTTATAGTCTCGCAACTCTTTTGTCGCAGTATCTTCCATATACTGTTCTGCAATTATTCTCGGTTTGACTGCTTTATAGGGGTACTCTCGTCCAACTAAAAAATAGTTTCGTTTTAACGAAGCTTCTATCTTTTTCTTTGCTTTTACCTTATCGAAATGATTCTTGTCCTTACAAATAACAAGTCCCCCGCTGTCATGAGTACATTTTAGTACAAACTGATTCGGTAATTGATTGAAATCAATCTCGTCAAAAGAATCCCATACTCCCAGTGTAGGAATAATATATTCGTCTCCAATTCTTTCAGCCACCCATTTTTTTGCCTCATACTTATCCACCATTTTACTGTATTCCGGGTTCTGATTGTGAAGTTTTAGCCATTGAAGTTTTTCATTAAATGTTACCGGATTCTCTAAATTAAGTCTTTTCCCTATATTTGCCCAATACATCAATTTTAGATATTTTTCATCGCTTATAAAGCCAAGTTTACCCTTCATTCCTAGTGAAAAAATAATTTTCTTAGGATCCTTGAGTGCCTCTTTAAAATCCATATATTTCACGTATAATCCAATTATCTTAGATGGTAATTGGATTTTTCCTTTCTCCCAGTTAACACTGGGTATTTATTTCCATCTCTGATATATTTTGAAAAGGCACTGTGGATCTGTATCTATAACTTTACAGCTTTGACTGGTATGAGGTGACTCAGACCACAGCTTTTCGTCTATTACTGTTAATCAGTTTGTTAACGCATCGACGTTTTTATTTACGTGATTACACAGCCGAATTCTCTGTGGAAGACAGCAGTGCTCAAAATATTTATCAGGAGGTATAAACCTATGTCAATGTACTTTATTGGAATTGATATTTCCAAGTACAAACATGATTGCTGCATCATTTCTGCAGCTGATCAAAAAGTAGTTTCTAAAGTCACAATCAAAAACAATAAAGCCGGCTTTAATGAACTGCTTACAATCATTCATTCTCTCGCAAATCCTGCAGACATAAGAATAGGGTTTGAATCAACTGCCCATTATGCTCTCAATCTTGAACTCTTCCTTGAAAATTCTCTCCTAACCTTCATGGAAGTAAATCCTGTTCTCATCAGTGAATACAAGAAATCAAAAACACTTAGGCGTACAAAAACCGACTCTGTTGACTGCGAATCAATAGCTCGTTGGTTAATGACTGTTGAATACAAACCCCATTCAAAAGGATTTTACCACGCTTACTCTTTAAAGTCATTAACTCGTTTACGCGATAAACTTATCCGACAGCGTTCTTTCTATCTTATTAAAATCACAAATGTGTTAGATCATACATTCCCTGAGTTTAAACCATTCTTTAATGAACGCTTATCCAAAACTGCTCTTTATCTGCTTGAAAACTATGGTTCTGCTGAAAAGATGGCTCGTATGAACTCAGCCTCTTATGAAAAGCTACGTTCCTTATCCCGGGGGAAGTTTTCACCACAGCAATTTCTACGACTAAAAGAACTTGCTGCCAATACTGTTGGTGTAAATAACTCTATTTTTGATGTAGAGCTGAACAGTCTTTTATCTTTATACAAATCCCTTGTAAAAGAGATTAATACCATTGAAAAAGAAATCAACAAACTAATTGAAGAAGTACATCCTCACTATATGTCAGTTCCTGGAATCGGACCATTATCAGCAGCTGTAATCTATTCTGAATACGGCGATATATCTAACTTCACTAATCCAGGACAAATGCTTGCATTTGCTGGAATAGAACCAGGAATCAACGAATCTGGTACTGAATCTCACGGAGGTAAGATGGTTAAGCGTGGATCATCCCAGCTCCGCTACACACTTATCAATTGTTGTCTACCGTTAATCCGCTTTGACATGACATTTGCAACTTACTATGCCAAGAAACGCGGAGAAGGCAAACCACATCGAGTAGCCATTACTCATGTAGCCAAAAAGCTTATTAGAGTCATCTACGCATTGGAGAGGCAAGATATCGACTTTAATGCACAGAAACTTCGTTAATCTCTAGTGGATTAATACTAATTTCTCCCATCTGAAATACGATGTATTCAGATGGCTTATTAAAGTTACCCATTTTTACAATTCAAAAAAATTTCAAAATTCTCTTGACTGTTTATAGTTTGTCACCTCAATATTACTTTCCTTCTAATATTCTTATAACACTATTCATATGTTTCTCTACAGCATAATCTTCCTCAACTTTATGTCTTGCGTTTATTCCTAGTGTCATACTTAGTGTAGGTTCAGCTATAAATTTTCTCAATTTATCTGAGAAATCCTTACTGTTTTTCATTTCAAACAACAAGCCTGTTTTGTTGTCTTCAACTATCTCCGTCAGACTGCCAATCCTAGAAGCTACCACAGGTTTTCCATAAGCATATGCTTCAATAACTGTGTTCGGCATGTTTTCATACCATATTGCAGGACACACAATACACGTCGAATGAGATATCAACTCCTGTAATTCTTTTCCATGTTTAAATCCAGTAAAAACTATTTTATCTTCTAGGTTATTCTCTTTGATATAATTCCAAATTTTTTGATCTTCCTCAGAATCAGATATTTGACCTGTTATTCTCAAAACATAATCTGTGTCTCTCAAATATTTCATGGCTTCAATTGCATAGATAGTTCCCTTTTGATGTGCCATTCGGCCTAGAAACAGAAAGTATTTATCATTTTCATAGCACGGCGTAATTGACGTTGCGTCAATAAATGTCGGAACACAGGTAATTTTATCCTTTGAAATTCCACCTTCAATCAGCTTGTTTTTACTGAATTCACATGTGCAAATATATTGATCAACATCATCAAATACTTTAGTAGCTGCATACAATTTCATTGCCATTACTCTCAAGAGTGTACCTGCTTTTGAGCCCTTTACACACCTATGCTCAATTGCCTTTCGATAATCTCCGTGTAAGCAGGCTTCGCATATTTCATTTTCACATAAGAAATCATATTTTGGACAAAACATAAAAAAATCTGAAATTCTATGTACAACGCGAACTCTTTCCTTTCTTGCCGCTCGAATAATAGAAGGTGAAAGATGATTTACTTCGTGTAATATGTAAACCGCATCAGGCTTAGTATCACGGATCATATGTCTAAGCCGTTTTTCCGCATCATAGTTCCATACTGTAGCTCTTACCATTCCAATCAAATTACTAATAGATTTTTTCGTATCCGCATACATTATCTGATTTGAACGCGGCTTTGCAAAATATTTGGCGTATGGAGTTTTTTCATTTTGGGGATTTTTAACAGAGAATGGAATCACTTCAATTCCCATTTTTTCTGCCGCATCCATAAATTTAAACATATATTTCTCTGGTCCACCAGCTATAAAATAGCGGTAGTTTGCTATAATAATCCTCATATTTTTCTCCCAACTTATTTTACAAACACACTTTCATACTGTCCGCAGATCTTATCCCATGTGTACTCTTCTGCCACTCGTTTCTTAGCTCTCTGGCCCATCTCTGCAATTTCATCTGTACTCATCTGATCTGCTTTATCGATCAGTTTTGCAAGGCTCCCCGGCTTGCGGCTCCAGTACAATGCACAATCTTCTGCTACTTCTTTATTAAAAGCAACATCAACCAGCAGATTCAGATCTGTACTGCCAAGAGCTTCAATCAGCGATGGATTCGTACCACCGACCATATGTCCATGAAAATATGCATAGGCATTTTCACGAATCTTCTTCAACAGTTCCTGGTCATAGACAGTGCCCACAAATTTAATTCTCTTATCGCTCTTGAAATGAAGTTTTTCCTCAAGCTCATTCAAAAACTTCTCATTCACATTTGTAATAATGGCAAAGTCCTTTTTGCTCTTGCTCTTCATGAACTCTCGAATCATTACTTCAAAAGAGTTCTCCGGTACAAAACGACCGACGACAAGGTAGTAATCCTTTTTCTTCAGTCCTTTTTCTTTATACCAGTTCACCAGCTTCTCATCGTCATCAGATAACTTGCTGAGTGTCAGATCTGCACCATAAGCGATAAATGTCGTCTTCGGATTTCTGTCCTTGATACCTTTGCAGTCATAGCACTCGTGAATATACTTCTCGATATTCAATGAGTCACAGATAGCAAGATCACAGTATTTGACCATCATCTGCTCAGAAATCTTCCAGTATTTCCGAATCGGTGCAGACCACTTTGCTCTCATCCATTCGTGTCCGTCCGGATTCAGGTACACAGTACCACCCAGCTTGTGGATTTCTTTATAGAAATGACCAGCAAAGGGTCCGATACGGCAAGCCATGATATAAACGATTGGATGCTTAATCCGATGTTCTTTTATGTACTTACAGCAGGCCTTCAGTGCCGCAACATCATAATAAATTGCCTGTGCAGGTCCAATCTGAGGAATATCTATTTTGAAACAATGTGCATTATGGAATTCAAACTCGTGATCATTGATTATGGTCACACCATCCACTTTTGTTTCGTCCATGCAGCCGTCACCGTTAGCCTTACACGCTACATGATATTTAATATTTGTCTTATTCTGGTGGTACTCTGTGAGCTTATAGACAAAAGTCTCGTATCCGCCATAAGCACCTAAGCTCTTAGCTCCTACCAGAAATACATGTTGTACTTCGTTTTCTCGCTGCATTCTTCCTACCCCTGTGTTCTTAAAATTTAAAAGTATCCTTCAGTCCCAACCACTTCTGATCCTTATCGCTCAAATTCAGTGCCGTGCCATCTTCCAGCGTGTAGCCTTCTGCGCTGGCACTACCCTTATACTCTCCCTTTAACTGTGTCCATTCAATGCCGATCTCCGGGTCGTTCCAGGCCATGCCGCCTTCGTCATTCGGATGCCAGAAGTCATTGACCTTGTAGCAGAACTCTGCCTCGTCACTCAGAACCAGGAAACCATGAGCAAATCCTTCCGGGATAAGGAACTGCTTCTTATTCTCGGCCGACAGGATGACACCATACCACTTGCCATAGGTTTCAGAGTTGCTTCTGAGATCAACCGCAACATCAAACACAGTGCCACGCACGGCACGTACCAGCTTGCACTGCGGATACTGCTTCTGGAAGTGCAAACCGCGCAGCACACCCTTTGTAGACATAGACTGGTTATCCTGTACGAAGTGGATATCAATGCCAACTTCCTTCATATCTTTTTCGTTATAGGTTTCCATGAAATAGCCACGGGCATCACCATGAACAGCAGGCTCAATAACACAAAGACCTTCGATGCCTCCTACATTTTTCTCAACTTTAATCTGTCCCATAAGTCTTTCCTCTTTAATCCCTCTGGAAAATATCTCTCGTATATACTTTCTCTTTCACATCATCCAGACACTTGTCATAGCGGTTTGCGATGATGGCCTGACTCTGCTTCTTAAACTCATCCAAATCATTAACCACAACGCTACCGAAGAACTTCTCACCATCTTTCAGAGTCGGCTCATAAATGATGACAGTTGCGCCTTTTGCCTTGATGCGCTTCATGACACCCTGAATGGAACTCTGACGGAAGTTGTCACTGTTGCTTTTCATGGTTAGTCGGTACACACCGACCACAACTTCTTTTTCCTTGCTCTCATCCCAGCTGTCATTCGCTTCATAAGCACCTGCAATCTCCAGTACGCGGTCAGCGATGAAGTCTTTTCTTGTTCTATTACTTTCAACGATAGCCTCAATCAGATTCTCCGGCACATCAGCGTAGTTTGCCAACAGCTGCTTAGTGTCCTTTGGCAGGCAATAGCCGCCATAGCCGAAGGAAGGATTGTTGTAATGGGTGCCGATACGAGGATCGAGACAAACGCCATTGATAATCTGCTGTGTGTTCAATCCCTTCATCTCGGCATAAGTATCCAGTTCGTTGAAGTAGCTGACACGCAGAGCCAAGTAGGTGTTAGCGAATAGCTTAACAGCCTCAGCCTCGGTGAAGCCCATGAACAAGGTATCGATATTTTCCTTAATAGCACCTTCCTGCAGAAGTTCTGCAAAAGTGTGTGCAGCCTTTACCAGTCGAGCGTTATCCACGTCGGTTCCGACGATGATACGGGAAGGATAAAGGTTATCATACAGAGCCTTGCTCTCGCGCAGGAACTCCGGGCTGAAAATAATATTGTCGCAATGGAATTTCTCACGAACACTTGCAGTGTAGCCAACCGGGATGGTACTCTTGATAACCATAATGGCTTCCGGATTGTACTCAATGACCAGCTTAATTACAGCTTCCACCGCACTGGTGTCAAAAAAGTTCTTCTTGCTATCGTAATTTGTAGGAGCTGCAATCACCACGAAATCAGCATCACTGTATGCTTCCTTCGCATCCAACGTTGCGGTCAGATCCAGTTCCTTTTCTGCCAGATACTTTTCAATGTACTCATCCTGAATCGGAGACTTTTTGTTATTGATCAATTCTACTTTCTCAGGAATGATATCTACTGCCGTCACCTTGTGATGCTGAGACAGCAACGTAGCAATAGAAAGACCAACA
>ENA-OQCW01000356-OQCW01000356.1-human-gut-metagenome-genome-assembly--contig:-NODE-356-length-29585-cov-5.285729_pt1 | contig 29585 bp, 36 predicted proteins | sample MGYA00242767_ERZ504593 | MGnify/ENA primary metagenome ERZ504593 (study PRJEB26092, sample SAMD00036307) | human gut metagenome | host: Homo sapiens | study: EMG produced TPA metagenomics assembly of... | reverse complement strand
AAAGATTATACAAGAAAAAAGTCTTCGACTGGAAAAATGTTTCACGTGAAACATTTGTGTATCTAAAAAAATTATAAAAAAATTGTTTCACGTGAAACATTTTTTATAGCATTAAAAATAGAAAGGTGTTATAATGAGTCTTGAACTATTAGATATAAGACATTTCAACACAATAAGGGGAAATTCAAGTGGGAAGAATTATTGCAATCGCAAATCAAAAAGGCGGAGTAGGAAAATCTACTACTGCTATCAATCTTTCTGCATGTCTTGCAGAATTAAATCAAAAAGTATTATTGATTGATATTGATCCGCAGGGAAACACAACAAGTGGTGTGGGCGTGGATAAAGATAATGCAGAAGCTACTTTATATGAGCTTCTTGTAGGAGAGTGCGAACTAAAGGATTGTATTATTGAGAATGTGATTGAAAATTTATCTTTAATTCCATCAAACATGAATTTGGCAGGAGCCGAAATTGAGTTGGTAAGTGTAGAAGGAAGAGAGTATTTATTGAAAAATCATATTGATACTGTAAAAGATAAATATGATTTTATTATTATGGATTGTCCACCTTCTTTAAATATACTTACGATTAATGCGATGACAACTGCAAATTCTGTATTAGTTCCAATTCAGTGCGAGTATTATGCATTGGAAGGATTAACACAGTTAATTCATACAATTGAGCTGGTACAGGAAAGATTAAATCCGGAATTGATTATAGAAGGCGTTGTATTTACTATGTATGATGCAAGAACAAATCTTTCCTTACAAGTGGTGGAAAATGTAAAAGAAAATTTACATCAGTCAATTTACAAAACGATTATTCCTAGAAATGTGCGTTTGGCAGAAGCGCCTAGCTATGGCATTCCAATCAATCTATATGATACAAAATCTGTGGGTGCAGAAAGCTATCGTCTCTTGGCAGAGGAAGTATTATCCAGGGAGGAAGATGAATGACGGTAAGAAAAGGCGGATTAGGAAGAGGTCTTGATGCAATGATTAGTGAAACAGCGTCAAAGCCAAGAACAACAGCAACAAAAAAAGTGGCTGCTCCTAAGGAACAAAAAGCAAATTCTGTGCTTAAAGTGAAACTTACACAGGTAGAACCAAACAGAAAACAGCCTAGAAAACAATTTGATGAAGATGCTTTGTTGGAACTGGCAGAGTCTATTAAACAATTTGGTGTTTTGCAGCCATTGCTGGTAAAACAAAAGGGCGACTATTTTGAGATTATTGCCGGTGAGAGACGATGGAGAGCATCAAAGTTAGCTGGGATTAAAGAAGTTCCTGTGATTATTAAAGAACTTACAGAACAGGAAACTGTTGAAATTTCTTTGATTGAAAATATTCAAAGAGAAAACTTAAATCCCATAGAAGAAGCTGCAGCTTATAGAAGACTAATAGATGAATTTCATTTAAAACAGGATGTAATTGCAGAGAGAGTTGCTAAGAGCAGAACTGCAGTTACAAATTCTATGAGACTTTTAAAATTGGATGAAAGAGTACAGCAAATGCTTATTGAAGAAATGATTTCCACAGGTCATGCAAGAGCTCTTTTAGCAATTGAGGATAAAGAAAGTCAGTATGCAGCGGCAGTAAAAGTTTTTGATGAAAAGCTAAATGTAAGAGAAACAGAAAAATTAGTAAAGGAATTTTTAAATCCTGCACCAAAGAAGGAAGAAAAAACAAGAGATACGGCTCAGGATTTGGTTTATGAGCAGTTAGAGGAAAAAATTAAAGGAATCATTGGCTCAAAAGTTGCAATTCGTCGTAAAAAACAATAATAAAGGAAAAATTGAGATTGAATATTATTCTCAGGATGAACTGGAACGGATTGTAGAACTTTTTGAAAGCGTCAGATAAGGAGCTGTGTAGAACACTATGGAGAAATTTGTAAGTAGTATGCAGTCTTATTCCGGTATTTTATTACTAATGCTTTTAGTAGTTGTGGTTATACTATTAATATGTGTATTTAATTTATCCCTAGGACTTAATCGGCTTAGTAAAAAATATGCGATTTTTATGAAAGGGAAAGATGGACAGTCGTTAGAGAAGCTTTTTAAAAGAAAGTTTGATTTAATTGAGAAACTGGCTGTAGAATTACAGTTGAATGCAGAAAATGTTGAAAAACTGGAAAAAATGCAGAATATGTCCTTGAATAAGTATGGAATAGTAAAATATGATGCTTTTGAGGATATGGGCGGTAAATTAAGCTTTGTTTTAGCAATGTTGGATACAAATAATACAGGATTTTTATTAAATGCTATTCACAGTAGAGAAAATTGTTTCCTTTATATTAAAGAAATCGTAAATGGGGAATCCTATATAAGACTTAGTGAAGAAGAAGTGGAAGCTCTGAAAACCGCAATTAATTTCGGAGTAGAAGAAAGTGAATTTGATATATAGTTATGTAAATTAAAGGAGAGAAGATATGTTAGATATTAGATTTTTAAGAGAAAACCCAGAGGTAGTAAAGCAGAATATTAGAAATAAATTTCAGGATAATAAACTTCCTATGGTAGATGAAGTGATTGAGCTGGATAAGAGAAATCGTGAAATTAAACAGGAAGTAGAAGCACTGAGAGCAGAAAGAAATAAAATTTCAAAAATGATTGGCGGCTTAATGAAAGAAGGCAAAAGAGAAGAAGCAGAAGAAGCCAAGAAGCAGGTTACAGCAAATGCTGAAACAGTAGAAAGATTGTCAGCAGAAGAAAAAGAAGTAGAAGAAAAAATCAAGACAATTATGATGACAATTCCAAACATTATTGACCCTTCTGTTCCAATTGGAAAAGATGACAGTGAAAATGTAGAAGTACAGAAATATGGCGAACCGATAGTGCCTGATTATGAAATTCCATATCATGCAGATATTATGGAAAGCTTTAACGGAATTGACTTAGATAGTGCAAGAAAGGTAGCAGGAAACGGATTTTATTACCTTATGGGTGATATTGCAAGACTTCATTCTGCAGTTATTTCTTATGCAAGAGACTTTATGATTAATCGTGGATTTACTTATTGCATTCCACCTTTTATGATTAGAAGTGACGTTGTTACAGGTGTTATGAGTTTTGCAGAAATGGATGCTATGATGTATAAGATTGAAGGAGAAGACTTATATCTTATCGGAACAAGTGAGCATTCTATGATTGGTAAATTTATTGATACTATCATTCCTGAAGAAGAATTGCCAAAAACATTGACAAGTTATTCTCCATGTTTCCGTAAAGAAAAAGGAGCTCACGGATTGGAAGAAAGAGGTGTTTACAGAATTCACCAGTTTGAAAAGCAGGAAATGATTGTTGTTTGTAAACCAGAAGAAAGCCCAATGTGGTTTGATAAATTATGGCAAAACACCGTAGATTTATTCCGTTCTTTAGATATTCCGGTAAGAACTTTAGAGTGCTGCTCCGGAGATTTGGCTGATTTGAAAGTGAAATCCGTAGACGTGGAAGCATGGTCTCCAAGACAGAAAAAATATTTTGAAGTAGGAAGTTGCTCTAATCTGGGAGATGCACAGGCAAGAAGATTAAAAATTCGTGTAAATGGTAAAGGTGAAAAATATTTGGCACATACATTAAATAATACTGTTGTTGCACCACCAAGAATGTTAATTGCATTTCTGGAAAATAATTTGCAGGCAGATGGTTCTGTAAGTATTCCGGAAGCATTAAGACCATATATGGGTGGTATGAGTGCAATTAAACCGAATAAATAAGAAGGAGGTACTCCTTGCACAGTTATTTAAAAGCAGTTGGTTTTTCAGAGATATCCGGTAAAAAAGAGCTGGATAGCATTTTGAATAATGTAATAAATGAATATGATGAAAAAATTGTAGCAGCCGGCAGAGCAGGACATTCTTTTATAGAGCTGATAAAAAGATATGGAGATGACTTTGGTATTGTTGTGTGTGGAGAATATGATGAAAATAATGAGTTCCAAATGGAATATTATTTCCCATATTTTTTCGGCACAGGGATTACTTTGCAGGAAGAAGTAATTATTGAAAAGCATGCGGGACATGAGTCTTTTGCTGGGGCATGTGACGATATGCGTATTGGAGTTACCATTATCTTTTATCTGCAAAATGCAGGGGAATATCTGACACAGAGAAACAGAGGAAATTATGTTACAGATGTCAGAGGAGTGATTTTGTCCGGATTAGCGAAAAACGGAAAAATTTTGTTTCCTACGCTGAAACAGGAGGGACAGGAAGAAAAACGTCGTGATAATACAATAAATAGAGGGCGTTTAATTGCTGCAGCAAAGAATGGTGATGAAGAAGCCATGGAGAGCCTGACAATAGAGGACATGGATATGTATGCAATGATTTCCAAGCGAGTGATGGATGAAGATATTTACAGTATTGTGGATACATATTTTATGCCTTATGGAATGGAATGTGATTTGTACAGCGTTATGGGTGAAATTTTGCAGACGGAAAAGACTTTCAATTCCATGACAAAAGAGGTTGTTTATAAGATGCGTATTGGATGTAATGATATGGAATTTGATATCTGCATTAATGAACAGGACTTAATGGGAGAACCTCAGGTGGGCAGGCGCTTTAAAGGTGTTGTGTGGCTGCAGGGATATGTAGATTTTCAATATTGATAGCTGATTTAGAGGCTTATCCGGCTTGACGGATAAGCCTTTTTATAGTATGATTAGGTTCGGATTAAATGAATATATGATTTGTTTCCTTAGTTAAATGGATATAACAAGTGCCTCCTAAGCACTAGTTGTGGGTTCGATTCCCGCAGGAAACGTTAAAAGAAAGCGTTCGATAATTTGTGAAATTACAAATAATGGGACGCTTTTTTGATTAGAAAAATACAACGGATTATTTCTTTGAAGATGATTTTCAGCTAACACAGTAGAGAAATATATTAGCTGTAGCTAATAGAAAACGATGGCGCAGAAGTATCAAAAAGTACCGGTAATTATCCGTTAATGACCGAAGATGAATCAATTTTGAGTATGATAGATTCCAATTTGCACAGAGAAAAAATCAGTTTTAGTGAAAAGGCTTTTGCTTACAAAATGAAGTATGATGTTCTGAAAAAATCAGGAAGAAAAAAGGTCAAATTGACCACAAAACAAAAAAGAAGAGTAAAGACAGTTATTGAAAGCTGTGGATTATGTGCAGGCTGTGCTTTCTTTGTCACAGACACAGAGAATCAAGAAATTGGGCAAAGAAAAGCGAAGAAAATATTATTGAATGATGGGGATTCACAAGGAAGTGAAAGTATTGGTAAATCCGGAAATGAAAGCATTGTTGGCTTCGTTGGCGAAGGCAATGAAGTAATGAAAAATAGTGAAAAAATAGTGTGATTTTAGTGGAAAAATTCGATGTGCAGAATTTTAGGTGAGTTACAAATACAGAAACAGAATTTAAAGAAACGAATAAAAAATTCGTAAATAGAGAAAAAATTGAAGAAATCAATGCTTTGTGGTATCGTTATAGTCATAGCATATAGTGTGGAATGATGGTTGTAAGGAGAAGAATAAAGATGAAAAGACCGATTGTTCGTTTGTCATCATTACAATTGACAAATATTAAAAATGTAAAAAGGGCACTATATATATGTCGAATACTGTAAACAAAATTTTATCGGCAGATAAAGCAGAAATACTTGGGATTTACGGCCAAAATGGTTCAGGAAAAACAGCGATTGTTGATGCATTGTATTTTTTACAAAAGTAATGATAGGAGCTGATCTTGATCAGTCGTTAGAAGATTACATGAACATGGACTCGGATACTGCAGAGATTTTTGCAGATTTCAATCTTTTTATAAATGGAACTGTGTTTGAAATAGGATACAGACTAAGTCTGAGCAGCGAAGAAAAAGTGGTCGTTATCAGTCGAGAAACATTGAGTGGTGCAAAGAATGAAAATGGAATCAGAACAAATAAGACGGTATTTATGGATTACAAAAGAGATCAGACGAATACTATTTTTAAACCACAGAAAAGACTGGATGAAATCTTGGAAGAGAATAAAGACATAAAAACAGATTTGATTGTAGCGCGTAAAATGGCACAAAAAAGCAACTGCTCTTATATTTTTGGTGAGAGTAGTCGGGATATATTCTGCAGAGAATACAAAAATGGATTTCAACAATTTTCAGTTATTATTTCTTCTTTGTCTGAATTTGCTTTGAAAGATTTATTTGTGATTCGGAATACCCATTCAGGAGTGATTTCCGGTAATTTTGTCTTGCCGATGGCATTTCGGATTGAAAATGATAACATGGGAGCAAAAGGGGATTTTACAGTATCTTTGACAGAACCGATCTTGGTGGACGAGGAAAGGAAAAATCTGTTAGAGACAATTGATTTTCACATCACATAATCTTCGTGCACTTGAAATGATTGATAAGGAAAGCATTATGTTCTCTACTGCGAATCCGGATAATCGTTATATCCATATGAAGAATGTAAGAGAAAGTAACAATCTTCGTAATATGTATATTAGAAGCATTACATTGGGTGGACAATCAGAAGAAATTTATGAAGAAACCGATAGTTTGAAAATTGCCAGAGCATTTAGAAAAGCAGGGCGGGGTGCTCGTGGTGAATGAGAAAAAAGTAATTGAGGTCATTGTAGAAGGACCGAGTGATGAAGCTGCATTGGGTTCCATTTTAAAAGAATATTTTTCAAGTGCGGAAATTCAGTTTGTAGTAGTTCATGGAGATATCACGACAAAGGATTATACATCAACAGATAATATACTATCCAAGATTAACAATTTAATTGAATCAGTAAAACAAAAATACGGGTACAAGGTAGAGGACTTTTTAAAAATTATACACATTGTTGATATGGATGGAGCTTTTTGCAATGATGTAATCGTGGAAAAAGATGTTGAGGGAGTCCAGTATTATTTGGATCGCATAGAGACCAAATATCCGGATTATTTAATCCGAAAGCATACTCAAAAAGCAGAAATATTATCAAAATTATATTCTTCCGGAAAAATCAATGGTGTCAGCTATAGAATCTATTTTAATTCTTGCAATTTGGAGCATGTGCTTTTCAATGAATTGAAAGATTTTACAGATGATGAAAAGGCAGATATGGCTGATGATTTTGCAGAAAAGTATGAAGGAAAAGTAGAGGATTTTATTTAATTTATTTCTCAAGATGATTTAATTGTTCCGGTTACTTTTAAACAGACCTGGCAATTTATTGAAAGGAAAAACATTCATTAGAAAGATTCACAAATATGCATTTAATTTTTAAGTGATAAATTACTAATCTAGCACAACGAGTTAATTTAGGTTTATATATTTGAAACAACAGTTTTTATCCAACTATTGAAAGTTTCATCCAGAATAGGGTGTAATATGGACGAAAGAATAAAGGAATGGATGATAAACCTTTAAAAGAACTGGTATCGATTGCCGGAGAATTTGTCTAACGGAGGAGATTACTATGTTAAAAATATATTTAGGGAATATGGAGAATGCGATTTATCATCCTCCGACTTATTTCGATAATCGATATGAGGATGAATGGATTACAAACGAATTATCAATCAGAATGATTAAAGCTGTAGATAAGTCAGATGTGATAAGTTCTCATCTGATACAAAGTCCGGTATTAGGACCGATTTCCATAAAAGAACTGTCAGGTTCTGTAAAGACATTGATGCTGATGGCATTTGACCAATCCGGAAACGTGTTTAATGCGTCTGTATGTGGAGATGATTGTGCAAAATGGATTCTGTCTATAGCAAAGACAAAAGATTTAACAATAAATTTGAGACATATTATGGATTTTGGAAATGAGGATTTTGAAATAGAAATTCTCAATACAGGTGATATTATTCATAATATGTTGGAATATGTTGATATTGCTGGAGAGTATGTTTAAATCAGGTAAATGCCTGAAAAACACTAAATACACTTATATTTTTGGGTGCCAATATGCTTAATATACCACAGGGATTATTATGGAATGGGTTTAGTGACAGATATCTTAGTGAGGAAAGAAATCGGCGGTCATAAAAATTTTTTCAAGAGTACTTGAAAAAAGATTGATATCTGATAGAATGTAATTAGAGATATATGCAATATTCTTACGATATTGCATATACTAGATTAGAATGATGTAATCATTTCGGAGAGCTCCTGCCGTTTAAGTGGAGGGTTTAACAACCGGAGAGTTCCTGCCGTTTAAGTGGAAGGTTTAACAACCGGAGAGCTCCTGCCGTTTAAGTGGAGAGTTTAACAACAAGAGGCATCCACGGATGCTTCTTTTTTTTTAGAAAGGACAAATTAATTATGCGATTATATAGCATTTCAGATGAATACATTAACTATATTAGGAAGAAATTTCCAAGAGTATATTCAAATAAGGAAGATACACGTATACATACAAGAAAGTATTTGGGGGCTGTTATTGAGATAGAAACACATAAATATTATATACCGCTATCTTCTCCGAAGGACAAGCATGATTATATCATGGTGGGTGGAAAGAAAACTATTCGAAAAGATTCTCTTATTGTTATGAGAATAGTAGCAGGTACTGGGGAGAAAAAGGAATTGAAGGGTACATTACAGATTGGAACGATGATACCAGTTCCAGACGAAGCACTTGAACTCTACGATGTGGGAAATGAACCAGATAAGGCATACAAGGATCTTATCAACGAAGAGATCATTTATATTCGTAAAAATGAGAAGAAGATAATAAAGAATGCGAAAGTACTTTATAGTAAAAGAAAATCGGGTGATGAAAATAGGGTGGTACAGAGTTGCCTTGATTTTGTGGCATTAGAAAAAGAATGTGATAATTGGAAAAGTAGTTCGTATGGAGGTTGATTATGAGCGAAATATTATTACATCACGGAAGTAAAGTTGAAGTTGCGTATCCAGAGATACGGATAACAAAATATACAAAAGATTTTTCGTGGGGATTTTATTGCGAGATGTCGTAAGGGAGAAACGCATTCTTATGATATTGTGGAGGGACCTATGGCAGATGATACGATATGGGATTTTGTTAATGGGTTTATGTCAGGAAAGATTTCTAGAAGTGTTTTCTGGGAATATGCAAAATTTAAATATCCGACACATCAGATTAGTTTTCATACGGTCAACGCGTTGCGCTGCCTTACATTTGAAAGGAGTGAATCTATTCATGACGGACAAACAAAAAGATGATATTTATTATGTGTGTTGTTTGATAGAGTTTATTGCAAGAAAGACAAAAAATCATAGACAGGATGTCATTCAGTGTTTTACAAAGAAAGATTTGGAACGACAGTTAAGACTGGCTGAAGTTAATCATTGCCTTTCTTTTGAACAGGTGTCAGATGAATTAATTGAGGACTTTAACATCCAGGATGGAATGTTTGATACTGTAAATGAGTGTCACTATGAAGTTCCGTCAGTAACTTCAATTGGTATGCTTTATCAGGAGTTGGTGCTTGCCATTATGCAAAAGGAAGATGCAGCACAGGGAATTATCGATATTTTTTCATTATTTATTACGGATGAAATTTCTGATTTTAATTCTAATGTATATTATACGAATCCGGATTACTTGCGGTGTTCCTATTTGGAAGGAAAAATGTTGGCTTAACAAATTTGCATTATCAGTAATCAAAACACCGTAGACAAGCAGTCTAAAGTACGGTATTCTATGTATAGAAATCAATTCAATTTCATATTGTTTATCATTCTCGAATGCTTGAATGATGGTAGCCATATTTTTCATAATGGTGGTGACACGAAGGTATTCCCCAAGTATTAGCTGATGCAAATATTCTGCTAATAAACAGGTCTTATCTAAGGCATATATGTAGGGTATAGAGATTGACTTGATTTGACTCGGAAGTAGAAAAAAAGCCTTGACTTTAAAGGGCTTATAATGATAGTTCTTGTCCGGAATTGACACTACCTACTCGCTCTCCTAAGCACTAGTTGTGGGTTCGATTCCCACAGGAAACGTTTAACCACAAAAGCGATTTTCAAGGTGTTTTCGTACTTTTGAGCAAATCCCTTTTATTAGCAGAAAATGGTGTGTTTGCCACCAAAAGGGTTCGGTATTCTGATATACAGAAATTAGGTCTGTTAATTGGTGTAAAGTGTAGTAAATGATAGAAATCATAATGAGTACGGATGGATGAAGATTATATATGCCAACATCTGTTAGTAAAATACAATATTCAATTGTTGGTAATGCCACTACAGATAGACCAGACGGTCTGTTTTTTTGAATATATAAGGAAGTTGGGGGCGGAGAAAAATCTGTACCCCCTTATCGAGTAAGGGAGCGGGAGATTTTTCTATAAATATTGACGGGAAAACTATAAAAGTGATAAATGTCCCCATTCTACATTGTAAAAACTCTAATTCAGTAGTTGTTGACGATGAAGTAAAAGAATAATGCAAAAGTATATTTATCAGATGATGCTCTTGAATACGCAGAATGCAAAGCTGGAACTATAATTCCAATACTGAATTTGCTTTTTTAATACTGACATTTTTTTAAGAAAATATAGGACGGATAACTTCCGGTTCATAGGGAAATCAGGCAGAACGGAAAATCTGAAGTTTAGGAGGTAATTATGTTTAGAAAAATGAGAAGATTTAAGCAACAACTTTCAGATGAAGAGTGTATTGCTGTGTTAAAAGCGGAAACAAGAGGTGTACTGTCAATGCTCGGCGATGACGGCTATCCTTACGGCATACCAATGAATCATTGGTATTGTGAAGCTGATGGAAAATTATATTTTCACGGCACAAAAAAAGGACATAAAATCGATGCAATTCAAAAATGCAGTAAGGTTTGTTATACCGTTTTTGATAAGGGATACCGTAACAAAAATGAATGGGCGTTGAATGTTAAAAGCGTTGTTGTATTTGGCAAAATCAGCCTTGTTACCAATGAAGAAAAAGCAAATGTAATCTGCACGGCGTTGTGCCGTAAATTCACAGATGATGAAGAATATTTAAAACGGGAATTAGAGGGTTTTCTTCCCAAAGTTCAATGTCTTGAACTTACGCCTGAACACATAACGGGCAAACTTGTTAATGAGTCATAAATTAGACAAATGGTAATTTGCTGGATGAGAGTGTAATTGTATCTGTTATGACTTGTGCTGCACCAATGCTGAGATCTGGCATGGGGGAAATCAGGACGAAGGAAAGCTATTAGCAGCTTGCTATAGAAACTCCCTTCAGATAGCTGTTGATCAAGGCATACGTAGTGTTGCATTCCCATCTATTTCTACCGGTGTTTACCGCTTTCCAAAAGAAAAGGCTACGGGTATAGCTGTGAAAACAGTAAATCAGTTTGTGGAGGCAAACCCTGGAAAAATTGATCTGGTGGAGTGGATTCTTTTTGATGAAGATACACTAAATATCTATGAGAATGCGTTAAGTCAGCTTCAAGTGAGCAAGAAACAAGATGTGATGGAGGGAATGTTATGAAATTTGTAATCGAACATTTATCTAAGAATTTTGAAAAAAAGGAAGTTCTCAGGGATATTGATTTTTCTTTTGAAGAAGGGAAGATTTACGGCCTTTTGGGGCGAAATGGTGCAGGAAAAACAACGTTGTTTAATTGTCTTAATCGAGATGTAAAAATTGACAGCGGTAAATTTTATCTTGAGGAGAAAGGAATGCATCGAGAGGTAGCAGCGGATGACATCGGGTATGTACTTTCGACTCCAACTGTTCCAGAATTTCTCACAGGCAGGGAATTTCTTAAATTCTTTATGGATATTAATGAAAAATCAATCTGTGAACCAAAGACTATTGATGAATATTTTTCATATATGAGCATTGCAGAGGAAGACCGTGACAAGCTTTTAAAGGATTACTCTCATGGAATGAAAAATAAGATGCAGATGTTGATTAATATCATAGCTCAGCCAAACATTCTCCTCCTTGATGAACCGCTAACCTCTCTTGATGTCGTTGTGGCAGAGGAGATGAAACAGTTGCTGCGTTCTCTCAAACAAGGGCGTATTACGATTTTCTCAACACATATCATGGATCTGGCTTTGGATCTCTGTGATGAAATTGTACTGCTCAGTCATGGGGAACTGGAAGTTGTGGAGAAATCAAATCTGGATGGCAAAGAATTCAAAGATAAGATTATAGCAGCATTGCGGGAGGAAGAGAATGAATAAGACACTTAAAATATCCTTTTCCCTTAAAATACATATCGTGTAAATACCATTCTGTTCTCATTGAAACAAATACCATTGTTAAAAAACTGTTTCCTGCAACCTTATATCGTGTAAAAGGCTTGAAGATATTTGCTAACGTATTGTCAGTATTGTGGGAAATTATTTCTGTATTTCTCGGAAAGTTTCTTTATTTCATTACAATGGTATGTGGGATAGGAACTTTGTATGGTAAGTTGCCGCAAAATCAGGTTTTTCTGCATATTATGTTATTTTTGACTATCATCGGCAGTTTTGCAAATACGGATCTTTTTAATCCATCAAAAGACAAGTATTATGCCATGATCCTGATGCGAATGGATGCGAGGGAGTATACACTTGTCAACTACATCTATATGATGCTTAAGGTACTTATAGGATTTTTCCCATTTGTGCTTCTGTTTGGAACAGACAGAGCTGTACCATTCTGGATTTGCATTCTGCTTCCATTTTGTATTGTTGGTATGAAACTCTGTTTTTCCGGAGTAATTCTTTGGCTGGATGAAAAAAAAGGGAAAAATTATAATGAGAGTAGGCTGAATAAATATCAATGGGGTGCGATTGCTATTTTACTTGGCATCGCATACGGCTTACCGGCTGTGGGAGTTGTTTTCCCAGAATGGATATCGGCAGGCATCTTTTTGGTGTTTATACCGCTGGGCATCATAGGATTATGGAAGATATTAACTTTTCAGGAGTATTATGAGGTTAATAAAGAATTACTATCAGGACTTACCAATCAAATGGATACACCTACAGAGATAATTAAGAACGCCAATGAAAAAGTTATCTCTACGGATGTTACGATTACCAGTAACCGTAAGGGATTTGAATATCTCAATGAATTATTCATCAAGCGACATAAAAAAATTCTTTGGAACTCAACCAAAAAAATATCCTATGTATGTCTGTTTCTTGTTGCAGGTGTTCAGTTACTTTTGTATTTAAAACCAGAGGTGAAACCAAATCTGAATGTGATGATCATGACCTGGCTGCCGTATTTTGTTTTTATCATGTACGCTATAAACCGTGGTACAAATTTTACACAGGCATTATTTATGAATTGCGACCACAGTCTGCTCACATATTCTTTCTTTAAGCAGCCAAATTTTGTGTTGAAATTGTTTCAGATCCGGCTGAGGGAAATCGTGAAAATAAATGCGGTTCCGGCTGTTGTTATTGGCAGCGGTCTGGCGCTGACACTTTATACAAGCGGAGGAACTGATCATCCGGTTAATTATGTGATATTAATTGTATCCATACTTTGTATGAGTATGTTCTTTTCGGTGCATTATCTGACTATTTATTATCTGCTTCAACCATATAATGCCGGAACAGAGATAAAAAGCGGGACTTATCGTATCGTAATGACAGCAACGTATATTGTGTGTTTTTTTCTTATGCAGCAACGTATGCCGATTCTGATTTTTGGTATCCTGACGATGGTGTTCTTTGTTCTATATGGTATTGTGGCGAGTATTCTGGTTTTCCGTTTTGCACCGAAAACCTTCAAAATTCGCAACTAAATGAAATATTTCAGAGAATTGACAATATGAAAAATATCCAACATTGAAGGATTGTGTACAGTATTTAAGAGAGTGTGGAATTGACTGCCCGATTTATTGTGGATTTACACTGGCAATTAATGGTGCGACAGAAGAAGAAGTAAACGAATTATTTGCCATGGCAGAAGAGGCTGGTGGTACTGTATGGCAGAAACCGCAGTGGAAAGACTGGGGAGGAATGGATGGATATCCATGGGAAGTTGCATACGCACCATTTTTGAGATTGGCTGAGGATAATCGCTTATTGCCAAAGACAAAAGAAGAGGTACAATAGAAAGTTTTTTCGAACATAAATAAAAAAAGCTTATTCAGATGTTAAAAAATACACTCTTGAATAAGCTCTTTTTGTATTATATGAAAAAGCATAAAATAAGAAACTATTTTGTTGTTTCCCGTTTTAAAAGAATCGGTGTGATAACTTTATGTACAGGTTCGAGAAATGTACGTGGTTTACGTTTATGATTTTCTTTAATTCGTTCTGATAAAATCTGTAGAGCAGTGTCTGCGATTTTATCAATCTGTTGTCCGACAGTACTTGTAGGAATGACAGACTCTCTGGAAATCGGAGAATCATCGAATCCTACGATTTTATAATCATCTGGCAATTTTCCGTATCGCTGGAAGAGACGATTTAGAATAATATTGGCAAAGGTATCATTTGGAAGGAAAAGTCCTTTAACTTTGTCTTTATATTTCTGATCAATTTCGTCCAGAAGACGATAAAAAACATCGATACTTTCTTCATAGCTATGACCGGTATCAGTAAGAATTAATTCATAGGGAAGATTTTGTTCTGCACAAGTGTTTAAAAATCCATGAATTCGTTCATAAGAAGGAACTTCAGGAGAAAGATCGGCATTAATATGGATTAGTATCTCTGCGCCGGATTTTGCAAGAAGACTTGTTGCTTGCACGCCTCCCATATAGTTGTCTGTGTTCACACTGCAAATATGCTTGTCTTCACGCTCAATCGCTACGATTGGAATGTTGTAGGAAGCCAGTTCTTTTGAGGTAAGATTGTGACTTAGGATAATCATGCCTTCAATTTTATAGGCAAGCAGTTCTTGAATGTATTTTCTTTCTGTTTCTTCATTATCTTTTACGGTAAATACAAGAAATTTGTAGCCATATTTTTCATAAGTGGAAAGGATTTGATCAAGAATGGCAGAATAATAATGCATATATAAGTTAGGTATAATGATGCCTATAAATTCTGTTTTTCCGTTGGCGAGAATGCGTGCCACTTTATTTTCTTTATAGTCAAGAGCTTCCAAAGCATCTGCAATAATCTGTTGATTTTCTAATGTCAAAGAATCAGGATTGTTAAAATAGCGGGATATTGTGGTTTTTGAAAAATGTGTGTATTCGGCAATATCGCTAAAAGTTATATTTTTTTTATTCATTTAAAAATTCCCTCCTTTGAGAATCTTATAAATAGTATAGCAAAAAAGAAAAATTGAAACAAGGATAACCGGTAAAAGAAACGGTTAAGTAACCGGTTTTGTAATAATGTAATAAAAATGAAAGAGTAGAATTGTGAATTATTCTGAAAATGAAATAAGAAAGAGAATATTTCTTGACGAATGTATGGAGGTTTGCTAGTATGAAACTATAAAGTAACCGGTTACTTTACCGGTTATAAAAGTGGAATATACATAGAAGGTAACAGAAGCGAAAAGGAGGAGACTATGAGGCGAATAAAGTATCTGCTTCTGGCTGGACTGCTTGCAGTCGGAGGTCTGACAGGATGTCAGAAAAAAGAAGTTCATCCAGGAGATGTGAAAGGATATGAAGAAGGAGAAGAGTATCTGTCAATCTGGGTACATAGTATTGAGGACACACTGGAGGGGAAGGTATACAGAGAGTCTGTAGAAAGCTTTAATGAGAAATACAATGGAAAGTATTTTGCAGATATTGAATTTATCCCAAGAAATGACAGTGGAGGAGGTTATTCAGATAAGATTAATTCTTCCGTGCTTTCCGGAGATTTACCAGATGTGCTGACGCTGGATGGGCCTAATGTAGCAGCTTATGCAAAGAATAATATCATTCAGCCATTGGCGCCGTTGACAGAAGAGGAACGTGGGAAATATTTGGAATCTATCATTGATCAAGGAACTTATGATGAGAAACTCTATGCTTTGGGAGTGATGGAATCCAGCGTAGGTCTTTATTATAATAAAGATATTTTGAAAGAGGCTGGAATTGAGGTTCCGGATGCAGATCATCCGTGGACGACAACGGAATTTATGGATATTTTGGAAAAATTAAAACCAATTATGAAAGAGAAAAAAGGATACCCACTTGATATGACGTTTCCTGTAGGGGAGACAAGTATTTACTATTATGCACCGTTTATTTGGGCAAATGGTGGAAATCTTGTCAGCGAAGATGGGCTTACAGTAGAAGGATATTTTAATTCAGAAGAAAATGCAGAGACGATGAATTATTTCCGACAGATTGTGGAAAAAGAGTATATGTCAGAAGCACCAATTGAATTCTTATTTGAAAGTGGAAGAGCAGCTTTTAAATTTGATGGTGCATGGGAAGTAAATACTGTGTATGAAAGTTATCCGGATTTGAATTTAGGAGTTGCTCCTTATGTTGTAGGAGATGAGTGGAACGGAGAACGATATACACCGACAGGTTCCTGGGCATTTGCAGCATCCGCTACAACAGAAAAAATTGAGGGAGCTACTGAACTTGTAAAATGGATGAGCGGTGTAGAAAGTGGTGTGAATATGTGGGAAACTGCAAAGTCACTTCCTTCAACCTATGAAGCATTTGAGCAGATTGCGATTTTTCAGGAGGATGAAAACTACAATGCACTTTATGAGCAATTGAGTAAATATGGACATCCGAGACCGAAGACACCTGTTTATCCGCAGGTAAGTACTTCTTTCCAACAACTTCTCGAAAGTGTTGCTTTGGGAGGAAAAGATACCCAGACACAAATGGATAAATCTGTAGAAAGGATTAACGCGAAACTGGAACGTTATAAGAAAAAATAATGAAGAAAAAAGAATCAATTTTAGGAATGGCGTTTTTTGGACCAGCGCTGATATTACTTACTTTATTCCTTTTTTTACCAATGGCGCTGACATTTATTTTTAGTTTTACTGATTATTTTGCTTTGAATCCAGATATGACAAGCTTTGTTGGGTTGAAGAACTATGCAAATATATTCAAAGATGAACTTTTTTGAAAGCATTCTTCAACACGGTAAAATTTGTACTGATTATTGTTCCATTCCAGTGTATTGGTGCTCTGCTTCTTGCACTTGGAATTAATAAGGTGACCCATTGTAAAAAATATTTTAAAGTAGCATTTTTTATACCTGTTGTTATGTCACTGGCAGTTGTATCAACATTATGGATGGACATTTATAGTCCGGAGGGAATTTTAAATACGATGCTGTCACAAATCGGAATTCAGGCACAACCGTTTATATATAGTGCAAAACAGGCACTTCCGTCTATTGCAGTAATGAGTGTATGGCAGGGTGTAGGATATCAGATGATTATTTTCCTTGGAGGACTTCAAAATATCAATCCGGCACTTTACGAAGCAGCGGAGTTGGATCATGCAAGCGCATGGCAGAAATTCAAAGATATTACACTTCCGGAATTGAAACCACTTTGTGTATTCGTATTCATTACGGTAACAATCGGAGCATTCCGTATGCTTGTACAGCCAATGGTTATGACAGGCGGTGGACCGGATCATTCCACATATACCCTTGTTTATGATATTTATGAGACAGGTACCATGAACTGGGAGATGGGACTTGCGTCTACAATGGCAATTGTATTTACGGTATTTGTGGTTATTTTAACCATTATCCAGAATGTGCTGACAAAAGGAAAGGAGAAAAAACATGTTGACAAGAAAGCAAAAAACAGTTAATTGGATTTTGATTATATTTCTTTTGGTGTTATCTGTGTTTTTCTTATTTCCGGTTATTTGGATGATTGCAAATTCCTTTAAACCGGATGCAGCAATTACAGCAGATATGAATTCACTGGCGGCTTTTATTCCGCCGGCATTAAACGGAAATTATTTTGAAAACTATATTACAATTCTTACGGATACGAATTTTTTAAGATATATGCTGAACACTCTGCTATATGCGGCAGTTCTCATTGTACTTGGAATTATTGTGAATGGTTTGGCAGGATATGCACTTGCAAAGGTGAATTTTCCATTTAGAGAACAATGGCTTTTGGTTATTATGATGTTGCTGATTGTACCGACAGAAACGGTTATCACCATTCATTTCCTGATTATTGCCAAGGCAGGGCTTTTAAATACAGTAATTGGTTATATTTTACCGATGATTGTAAATCCGTTTAATATTTTCTTATTCAGACAGGTGTTTGTAAGCCTGCCGGATGATGTATATGAAGCAGCTCAGCTTGATTTTTGTGGACCGGCTAAATACTTTTTTACTATGGTGTTACCGATGTCTAAGACTGTGGTTGCAACAGTCAGCGTATTTACATTTTTAGGTGTATGGAATGATTATCTCTGGCCTTCACTTGTATTTACATCCAGTGATCTTCTGACGGCACAGATTGGTTTGAACTCCATCACATCCAATGATAATACAACCATGGGACAGGTGCTTGCTGTCATTACTTTGATTACGATTCCGGTTATGATCATTTACGCTCTGTTCTCAAAACAGATTGTAGAAGGTGTAACTTCAACAGGTTCTAAGGAGGGTTAATATATTATGGCTTTTATTGAATTTAAGAATATTGGAAAAAAATATGCAGGTGCAGAGAAAAAATCAGTAGATGATTTTAACTTAGAGATTAATGAGAAAGAGTTTATTGCATTCGTAGGACCATCAGGTTGTGGTAAATCTACAACGCTTCGTATGATTGCAGGTTTTGAGGAGATTACAGAAGGAGAGCTTTATATTGACGGGAAAAAAGTAAATGAAGTAGCTCCGAGAGATCGAGGAATTGCAATGGTATTTCAGAACTATGCTTTATATCCTCACATGACCGTAGAGAAAAATATCGGTTATGGTCTGAAGAACATGAAAATGCCGGCAGACCAGATTAAGAAAAAGGTAGATTGGGCAATTGATATTTTAGGATTACAGGAATATCGAAATCGTAAACCGAAAAATTTGTCCGGTGGACAGCGCCAGAGGGTAGCGTTAGGAAGAGCAATCGTAAAAAACCAGAAAGTATTTCTTATGGATGAACCATTATCTAACTTGGATGCAAAGCTTCGTGTCAGCATGAGAACGGAGATTAGTAAGCTTCATCGAGAGCTTGGTGCAACAACAATTTATGTAACACATGATCAGGTGGAAGCAATGACCATGGCAGACCGCATTGTTATTATGAAGGATGGTGTGATTCAGCAGGTAGGAAAGCCAATGGAGCTTTATGATCATCCGGTAAATAAGTTTGTAGCAGGATTTATCGGTTCTCCACAGATGAACTTTTTTGATGTGACAGTTACAGGAAACAATATTACATTCGCAGACGGCAGTACATTTGCATTATCAGAAAGTGTTGTGAAGAAACTTGCCGGAAAAGAAGGAGATATGATTCTTGGAATTCGTGGTGAAGATTTGAAGATGGATGCGGCAAATCTGGAGCTTTATAAAGAAAGTCGTCAGAAGGCAATTATTACAGATACAGAAGTTATGGGAAATGAAAACAATCTGTATTTCCAGTTTGGAGGATGCCAGGCAGTAGCAAGAGTATCCAAATATGAAATCAGCCAGGTGGGTGATGAGATTGAGTTTGTATTTGTACCATCGAAGATGCATTTCTTTGATAAGGATACAGAAATGAATTATATGTAGGGGGTACAAATATGAAGACAATGAATATCTTTTTAGGGACAATAGAAGGCGTAAAAAATTTTGTGAATACAGTTTGTAAGCTGGATTGTGATGTGGACATTGCATCAGGACGTTATGTGATTGATGCAAAGTCGATTATGGGGATTTTTAGTATCAATTTATCAGAACCTGTTATGGTTCGAATTCATGCAGACGGAGAAGATGCAGAAAAAGCGGCAGCTCTTTTACAACCGTTTGCAGTAGAAGAGTAATGGAGGAATTCTATGCAGAAAATACACGTAAAACCGAATAACAATTGGATGAATGACCCGAATGGTTTTATTTATTATCAAGGTGCATACCATTTATTTTATCAGTGCTTCCCATATAATGCCAGATGGGGAAGAATGCATTGGAACCATGTAATCAGTAAGGATTTAGTACATTGGGAAAATCTCGGAATTGCGCTGTTTCCAAGTAAAACTGATGACAGAAGCGGATGTTTTTCAGGAAGTGCAGTGGAAGAAGATGGAAAATTGTATCTGTATTATACCGGTGTGAATTATACGGTGGAAAATCCTGAGGATATTAATCTTTGTTTAGATGAACAGTTTGTATCTGCACAAATGATGATTACTTCAGAGGATGGAATGCAGTTTGACAACATAAAAGATAAGAAAACAGTAATTCCGGTTATTCAAAATTCGCAAATCGGAGATGCAAGACACACAAGAGATCCAAAAGTCTGGAAAGAAGAGGACGGCTGGTATATGGTGCTTGGAAGTACAATAGAAGACAGAAAAGGAAGATTGCTGTTTTTCAAAAGTACAGACAAGGAACATTGGGATTATGTAAACTCTGTTTCTAAAGGAGAAGAATTTGGCTGGATGTGGGAATGTCCGGATTACTTTGAAGTAAATGGCAAACACATTATCATCTTTTCTCCGATGGGGATTTTGAAGGATGGCAAGGCAGATGAAAATCAAGCCATTTGTATGCAGGTGTCTTTTGATAAAAAAAATTGCCGCATGGAACTTCCGGATACTTATCAATTTCTGGATTATGGCTTGGATCTCTATGCACCGCAGAGTACAGTAGATGCACAGGGAAGAAGAATTTTGATGGCATGGCTTCGTATGCCACAGCCGGTAGATGGAAAATGGCAGGGAATGATGAGTATTCCACGTGTAGTAGAAGTAAAGAACGGAAAAATCTATTTCCGTGTGCATCCAAATATCCAAAATGTATATACAAAAAAGATTGATTCGCCAAAAGAAGCTTCATGACGCAGGATATCGATTACGATTTTCTCTGCAGGATGGAGAGGAAGTTAATGTTGGAGGATATCGTATCTTCCGTCAGGGTAAAAAAATCTGCACAGACAGAAGTGCGTTGTATACGGCAATTTCCCCAGTTTCGTACAGAGTTTGCAACACCGGATTAGCAGATGGATTTAATCTGGAAGTTTATGTGGATCAAAATCTGATAGAAGTATTTGTAAATGAGGGAGAGGCAGTAATATCAAATGCTGTATATCAGCTTGGAAATGAAATTAAGGTACAGGGAAATGTATCCGTATCAATAGAAACTTTAGAATAGATAAATGACTGCACAAGGAGAAAGAAAATGTATGATGTAGTAGCGCTTGGAGAGCTTTTGATTGATTTTACAGAAAGCGGAAAAAGTGAACAGGGAAATCAGCTTTTGGAAGTAAATCCAGGAGGAGCACCATGCAATGTGCTTGCTATGCTGAAACAGATGGGAAAAAAGACCGCATTTATTGGAAAAGTTGGACAGGATATGTTTGGAAACTTGTTGAAACAGACATTAGATGAAGTGGGGATTGATTCAAAAAATCTGATTATGGATGAAGAGGTACGAACAACGCTTGCATTTGTACATACATTGGCAGATGGAGATAGAGAGTTTTCATTCTATCGAAATCCTGGCGCAGATATGATGCTTAGTGAAGAGGAAATCAATCCGGAAGTTATAAAAGGTACAAAAATATTTCACTTTGGTACGTTGTCCATGACACATCAGGTGTGAGAAATGCTACCAAAAAAGCAGTTTCCATTGCGAAAGAGGCAGGTGCAACATTTCTTTTGATCCGAATTTGCGAGAGCCTCTGTGGGAGTCTTTGGAGCTTGCAAAAGAGCAGATGGAATATGGTTTCCGGCAATGCGATATTTTGAAAATCTCGGATAATGAGATCCAATTTGTAACCGGAAAAGAGGATTATGATGAAGGAATTGCTATTCTTCAGGAAAAATATCAAATTCCACTAATTCTTCTTACAAAAGGGAAAGATGGAAGCTGTGCCTATTATAAAGAAATGCGAATAGAGAAAAAAGGTTTTTGCGTGCAGGCAATTGAGACAACCGGAGCAGGAGATACATTTTGCGGCTGTTCTTTGGGATACCTGTTGGAGCATGACCTTCAGCATCTATCCGAGAAAGAGCTGGAAGAGATGCTTACATTTGCCAATGCAGGAGCGGCTTTGATTACATTGAAGAAAGGAGCTATTCGCTCCATGCCAAAAGAACAGGAAATCCGCAGATTTATAGAAGAAAAAGCAGATAAGGAATAGAAGAATGAAGGCAAAAAAATCACAGGCAGAACAGCGTTATGAGAAACGTCTGAAGCTGTATTATGACGAACTAAAATGGCTCTATATGGAGTTGTATCCAGAACGCAGCGATCAGTTTGAGAATTTATTATATCGGATGCAAGAGGCATATCATGCACGAAAACCGAATTTGAAAAAGTTTGATGAGTCACGTGTGAAGAATACAGATTGGTATAAAAAGAGTGACTTGCTGGGCATGATGCTTTATACAGATGCGTTTGCAGAGAACCTCAATGGAGTTAAAAAACGGTTGGATTATATTGAATCCTGTCATGTGAATTATCTGCATTTAATGCCTCTCCTTGCTTCACCGGAAGGGCGAAGTGATGGTGGATATGCAGTAGCAGATTTTCGGAGTGTGCAGCCACAACTTGGGACAATGAAAGATTTGGAGAGCCTGACCGGAGCATGCCATAGGCGAAACATCTGCGTCTGTCTTGATTTTGTAATGAATCATACATCTGAAGATCATGAGTGGGCAAAACGTGCCAGACAAGGTGAACGGGAATATATGGACCGTTATTACTTTTACGATAATTATGAGCTTCCGGCAGAATTTGAAAAGACAGTTCCACAGGTATTCCCTACAACGGCTCCGGGGAATTTTACATGGCTTCCTGATATGGGGAAACATGTCATGACAACATTCTATCCATATCAATGGGATCTGAACTACTGGAATCCGGTTGTCCTAAACGAGATGATTGACAATATGCTGTATCTTGCTAATCGAGGAATTGATATTTTACGATTGGATGCCGTACCATATATTTGGAAACAGTTAGGAACGAGCTGTCGCAACCTTCCACAGGTTCACAGCATTGTCCGAATTATGAGAATTGTGACGGAAATTGTATGTCCGGGTGTGCTTTTGCTTGGAGAGATTGTTATGGAACCTTCAAAAGTAGTGCCATACTTCGGCACCATAGAAAAGCCGGAATGTCATCTGTTGTATAATGTTACAACCATGGCAACGACTTGGCATACAGTGGCAACGAAGGATGTCAGGTTGTTGAAAAGGCAGATGGAGATTATCAGTCACTTACCAAAAGACTATGTATTTTTGAATTATCTTCGTTGTCATGATGACATAGGATGGGGATTGGATTATGAGTGGTTAGAGAATTTTTCGATTCGTGAAATTCCACATAAGCAATATTTGAACGATTATCTGACTGGAAAGTACCCAGAGGCTGTAGGGCGCGGAGAATTATATAACTCAGATCCAATCAGTAAAGATGCCAGATTATGCGGAACAACGGCTTCCCTTTGTGGTTTGGAAAAGGCTCTGTATGAACAGGACGAAGAGGAAATTAGGAAAGCAGCCGGATGGGTGATTATGCTACATGCGTATTTGCTTGTACAATCCGGAATTCCGGTATTGTATTGTGGAGATGAAATCGGACAGTTGAATGATTATAGTTATCATGATGACCCGATGAAATGTGAAGATTCCAGATATTTGCATCGTGGAAAATTTCAATGGGATTTGCAGAAAAAAATATGTGAAGAGGGTACAAGTCAACATCAGATTTTTAACGCTTTAAAAGAATTGGAAACATTTCGAGCAGAACATAAAGTTTTTGATGCACAGGCAGATATAGAAATGTTGGAAACCTATGACAATGCCATACTTGGAATTAAAAGAAGCCAAGATGAAGAAAAATTGATTGCGTTATTTAATTTTTCCCAGGAAGAAAAAACAGCATGGATTCAAGAAGATGGCCTTTATACAGATGTAATGTCAGGTGAACAAAAAGAAGCGAAAGCCGTTTTAGTTCCTGCGGGCAGTTTTTGTTGGTTGTATCAAGTTTGATTTTGGATGAGATACTATGAAAACCGCTGAAAACCTTATTTTTTAAGGATTTCAGCGGTTTTTGTTTATGGTTCTTAATTAAATAATAGTGGGATGCGAATGAAAGAAAATGGGTTTTTACTGGGAAATATAAAAAATCAAGAAAAAACTTGCAAATGAAAAAAAATTTGATAATATAAAGGGCATAACGTTGTGGTTACTACAAATGTAGAAATAAATCGTATGGAAAGGAAAAATGGCTATGACAAATTATACAGAAAAAGTGTATTTACTTCTTGATGTAGGAGGAACACAGATTAAAGGCGCTGTGTTTGATGAGGAAGGCAACAGAAAAACAGATATTTCTTCTTACCCATCAAAATCCAGAGAAAGCGCAGATGTTATTCTGGATAATTTTGCTTTTATTTTGAGAGAGTTAATGAACACAAATCCGCAGGCAGAAATAATAGGAGTTGGCATGGCATTTCCGGGACCTTTTGATTATGAAAAGGGAATTTGCCAAATACAGGGATTAAATAAATATGACAGCATTTACGGAAGAGCCTTAGAACCTGAAATGAAAAAAAGAATTCCTGAAATTGAAAATGCAAGATTTGGTTATTTACATGATATCGAGGCATTTGCAGTTGGAGAGGCATGGTTCGGAGAAATGCAGAATGAATCTAAAATTGTGTGTCTTTGTATTGGGACAGGTACAGGAACTGCATTTTTAAAGGATAAAGTTCCACAGAAATCAGGAGAGGGAGTACCGGAGTGTGGATGGTTGTATTGGCTTCCATATAAAGACTCTATTATTGATGATTACATTTCTGTAAGAGGACTGGAACGAATTTGTAAGGAAGTATTTGGAGAGCCTAAGAGCGGAAAAGAACTTTATGATTTATGTCAGAATGGTGATGAAACAGCTCTGGAAGCATGGAAAAAATTCGGGGATGATATTATAGCTGCAATTCTTCCGGTTATCGAAGATTTCCATCCTGATGCAATTATTTTCGGTGGGCAGATTTCAAAGAGCTTTACTTATTTTGGTAAAGAATTTGCAGAAGAATGTGAAAAGAGAAATATTAAAATTCATGTGCAGACAGAAACTTCTGAAAAAGCTATGCAAGGACTGTTTGTGAAAATGACAAGAGGATAAAAGATCTAAGATAAAAAATTTTATAATATTTGCAGATGGAGGCACATCTGCAGCAATATCTGATGATTTTGAGAGGTATATAGATAAAGAGATGAATATGAATTTGAGACAGAAATTTATTCCTAATCAAAATCCCACAGAACGTGAACTTTTGATTGGAGCCCGCGGTATTATGATAGAAGGTGCAGTTGCATCAATTATTTATGCAGCTGCAACAAACAATATTATGACGGGGTATCTTGGCTATCTGGGGGCATCAGTTGCTGCGTGTGCCTCCATTGCTTTAATTCCGCAGCTAGGCTGTATTTTGCAGTTTTTTTCTCCGTTTTTATTTGAGAGATTTCGTTATAGAAAACCGATTATGTGGATTTTATGTGTGATTTATCGTTTTTCTGTAGCGGCAATGTTTTTGCTTCCTTTACTTTTATCAGGTGCAAAACTTCGGGTTGGAACAGCAGTTGCTTTGTATGTGATTGCCTTTGCCAGTGCCGGTATTGTAACACCGGGACTTCAGCAATGGACCATAAGCCTTGTGGATGTAAAAGAACGAGGGGTTTATATGGCAAAGAAGGATATCTTGGCAGTTGGGGTAAATAGTATTGTAACCTTCTTGCTAAGTCGTCATCTTGATGAGCTTATGGCACTGGGAAGGGATAGCGAAGGGTACCAGACAGTAGGAATTGTCTGTCTGGCGTTGGCTCTCTTAGATGCGGTACTTTTGTTGAATATATGTGAGCGTCCGGTGGAAGATGCAGTAGGAATAAAGTTATCTGATGTTTTTCAGCCATTGAAAGATAGAAGCTATCGTTCGCTGCTTTCATATAACATTTTGTCAAGTATTGCCAGTGGTATTGCTACCCCATTTTTAATTGTGTATCAGCTTCGGGTTCTGGGACTGAGCCATACCTTTCTGGCAAGTGCAGGAATTGTAGCCGCTATAGCCGGAATGGCCGGAAGTTATTTGTGGGGATGTTTTTCAGACAAACATACATGGGAGTGGACAATTTGCCGTTCATCAGCTCTTGGACTTTTTTGTACAGTGTCTTGGGCCTTTGTCACTCCTGAAAGTGCTCCTTTTATAGCTCCGATTTTGATGACAATTACAACAGCTTGCAATTCGGGAACAGTAATTGCCAATACAAACTTGCAGTATTCTGCTAGCCCGGATACGGGGAAAACTTTATATTTGGGAGTTACAGCAGCTATCGTTAGCGTTGCAGGTTGCTTAACAACAGCGTGCAGTGCATCTTTACAATCTGTTTTTGAGCAATATCTTGGATATAAAAGTATTTCTATCTTGTTTTTATTATCTGGTTTGGGAGGTTTTATCAACCTTTTTATTAACGGACGAAAGTTGCCACATATTAAATGAGCATAGTCTGGGAATATATGTTAAGTAATTAAATAAGATGTAAAGTTAAAAGTAATCCTTATGAAATTGGCAATTATATACAAAAAGCATTTATTAAAAGTGTGCATTATATATGAAAAGTCTAAAAGTTATTGACGAAAACGTCAAAAAGTGATAGATTTATTATAGAAATGTTAGGGAAAAGGGGGATACGATGGCTGAGAAAAAATCGGTTTCTATGCAAGATATAGCTGATGAACTGGGTATAAGTAAAGTTACTGTTTCTAAAGCGTTAAATGGCAAAGAAGGAGTAGGCGAAGCTCTGAAAAAACGAATAGAAGATCTTGCTGAGAAATCGGGATATGTTCTTCCAAACTATGGGAATAGGAAGGCGAAAAAAGTCGGAATTATTATGAGTGATCGTTTTAACTCCGGAGACGAAGGTAAATTCTACATGGCAATGTATGAAAAGATTATTAGTGAGCTTCAGAAATCCTCTTGCACCAGCATGATGATATCACCAAACAGAAATAGTCTTGCAGGAGATTTGCAGACTATTAAGTCATCGGGAATATTTGATGGCCTGATATTTCTCGGAATACTGGATTGGGAAGTAAAAAGACAGTTAGATGCTGTAAACCTTCCGAAAATCTACGTGGATGTCTATGATGAAACCCATAAATCGGATTCAGTAGTAACAGAAAATATTTACAGCTGTTATGAAATTACTAATTATCTGATACATCAGGGACATACGGAGATTGGGTTTGTAGGTACAGTTGGCGCTACTACTAGTATTACAGATCGTTATCTGGGATATGTAAGAAGTATGCTGGAAAATAATATTACTCCCCAGGATGTATGGAATATTCCGGACCGCAGCCAGGAAGGAGAAGCAATCCCATTGGAGCTTCCACAAAAAATGCCTACAGCATTTGTATGTAACTGTGATGAGACGGCATTTCAGCTGGTTAAGGAATTAACAGCAAAAGGTTACCATATACCGGAGGACATTTCCGTAGCAGGATTTGATAATTCCATTTATGCACAAGTTTGTAGTCCACAGCTTACTACAGTGGCAGTTGACATTGAAGAGATTGGTAAACTTGCAGCACGGCGTATGATAAAGCACATGGGTAACCCTACGAAAAAGGGCGGAGGTGTATTCCGAATTCCCGGTAAGATTATATATCGGGATTCTGTTCGTAATATAAAAAACGAGGAACAGAAATTATAAACTAAAAGATAAGGAGGAATGGAGTTGAAAAAGAAAAAAAACTCAGAAAGAAAAATCGTTGGACAAAAAACGATACGGAACTGACTATTCTGGCGCTTCCAACAGCAGTTTGGTATATTTTATTCTGCTTTTTGCCAATGTTTGGTTTAATCATTGCATTTAAGAATTACAGAGTAACTGCTGGAGAAAGCTTTATTTACAATGTTTTTCATAGTGACTGGTCAGGCTTTAAAAACTTTGAATTCTTAATAAAGTCCAATGACTTGTTTGTTATTTTAAGAAACACAATTCTCTATAACTTAGCATTTATTATACTTGGAATGATCCTTTCCGTAGGATTTGCGATTATGATTAGCTTATTACACAATAAAAGAGCTTCCAAAGTGTACCAGACATTAATGTTCTTCCCATACTTTATGTCATGGGTTGTAGCATCTTATTTCTTAGATGCTTTCTTAAATCAGGACAATGGTTTGATTAACACTATGTTACGTGATGGTGGAAATGAACCAGTTCAGTGGTACATGAAAGCGAGTGTATGGCCGGCTATTTTGATTTTTATGTATCTGTGGAAGAGTACAGGATACAATATGGTTATTTATTTATCCAGTATTTCAGGAATCGATACTACTTTATACGAAGCAGCTGTTATGGATGGTGCAAATAAACGTCAGCAGGTAAGATACATTACACTGCCTTGTTTAAAAAATGTTATCATCATGATGTTTATCTTGAATGTAGGTAAAGTATTCTACTCAGACTTTGGATTATTCTTCCAGTTGTCTCAGGGAGCTACCGGTTCTATCTTCAATACTACGGCTACTATCGATACACAGGTATTTAATATGCTGCAGTCTTCAACACCAATCGGTATGACTTCAGCAGTAACCTTCTTCCAGTCTGTAGCATGTTGTATTACTATTTTAGTAGCTAATGCAATTGTGCGAAAATTAGACGAAGACAGTGCAATTATATAGGAGGTGTGAAAATGGCGAAAAATAAAAAAGATTTAGATCTTGCAGAGTCTTCAAAATTGAATAGAATTTCCGGAGGCACTAACGCAATTTTTAACATTATATTTATCCTATTGGCATTGATTTGTATTATTCCGGTATTTTTTGTTTTCATGATTTCCGTTTCATCTGAAGAATCTATTGCGCAGAATGGTTATCGTTTTATTCCGGAAGTGTTTTCATTAGATGCTTACAAATTCTTAGGTCGTGAAATTTCCATGATTATTGATGCTCTTGGAGTTTCCGTAATCGTAACAGCAGTTGGTACTGCATTAGGTGTTGCTCTGACAACTTTAATGGGATACGTTATTTCCAGACGTAGCTACAAGCTGAATAACTTCTTTACTATGTTAGTTTTCATTCCTATGGTTTTCAACGGTGGTATGATTTCTTCTTACGTAGTAAATACACAGTTTATGCATTTGAAAGACACTATGTGGGCGTTAATCCTTCCGTTGTGTGTATCTTCATTTAATGTAGTTATTTGTAAGACATTCTTTAGAACAAATATACCGGAATCTGTTATTGAGTCCGCACAGATTGACGGAGCTACACAGTTCCAGATTTTCGGAAAGATTGCTTTGCCACTGTCAAAACCACTGTTGGCAACAATCGCTTTGTTCCTTACATTTGGTTATTGGAATGACTGGTTCCAGTCATCTCTGTATATTACTGATTCATCTCTGTATTCTTTACAGGCATTGTTGGATCACTTCGAAAGAAATATGCAGGCTATGTTAAGCAATCCGGCGCTTGGAGTTAGTATGACTGAGTATATAAACTCTATGCCAAAAGAAGGTGCGAGAATGGCAATGGCAGTGATTATTATCGTTCC
>ENA-OQCW01000354-OQCW01000354.1-human-gut-metagenome-genome-assembly--contig:-NODE-354-length-29703-cov-3.742697_pt1 | contig 29703 bp, 29 predicted proteins | sample MGYA00242767_ERZ504593 | MGnify/ENA primary metagenome ERZ504593 (study PRJEB26092, sample SAMD00036307) | human gut metagenome | host: Homo sapiens | study: EMG produced TPA metagenomics assembly of... | reverse complement strand
AACGGTTACTTTCTTCACAAGGCTCTTTTCTTTGTGATTTTCACCTATTTTTCTGAAACTGAAAAACTCTACAAAGTGCGTAAATTCAAGGATTTCTACATATTCTTCCTTTGTAGCAACACCACAGTCTCCACATGCACACTTCCCGGAAACATATCGCACACAGCCACCTTCTCCACCTGATATTCCTTCTCACACAGCACTTTCAAATCCCTCGCCAATGTAGCCGAGTCACAGCTTACATACACAATTCTCTCCGGTTTCATAGACAACATGGTTTCAATCAGAGCTCCGTCACAACCTTTTCTTGGAGGATCCACTACAATTACATCTGCATATACACCATCTTCTTTATATTTTGCAGGCAAAACTTCTTCTGCCTTACCCACAAAAAAATTCCGCATTGTCAATGCCGTTAATCTCTGCATTTTTTCTTGCATCTTCAATAGCAGCCGGAACAATTTCCACCCCATAAACCTTTTGTGCCTTCTGTGCCAAAAACAGAGAAATCGTTCCTATCCCGCAGTATAAATCCCAGACAATTTCTTTTCCTGTAAGACCTGCGTATTCCAGTGCTGTCCCATAAAGTTTTTCTGTCTGCACAGGATTTACCTGATAAAATGAAAGAGGAGAAATCTGATATTTTACCTCTCCAATATAGTCTGTAATATAATCTTTTCCCCATAAAGGTAAAATTTCATTTCCTAAAATCACATTGTTACGCTTTGTATTTACATTTAAGGTAATGCTTGTCATTCCGGAAATATCTTTCAGTTTCTCTACCAGTCCTGCCGCATTTGGAATTTTCCTTCCATTTATAATAATACAAACCATAATTTCCTTTGTTTTAAATCCATACCGGATTAAAATATGGCGAACAAGCCCTTTACCGGTAACTTCATCATAAGGCTCAACATGATTTTCTCTCATGTAATCCAGCACTGCATTTAAAATTTCTTCGTTTACCTCAACTCCCAAATAACAGTTAGTATTCGGAATAATAGAGTGGGTCCTTCCTGCATAAAATCCTGTAATCAGATTTCCTTCCTTATCTTTCCCTACCGGAAACTGTGCCTTGTTTCGATAACGCCATGGATTTTCCATTCCTATTACTTTTTCGACTGGAATATCAGAAAATCCGCCTATCCTCTCCAGATTTCCTACCACTTTATTTTTCTTAAATTCCAACTGTTTTTCATAAGTTAAAAACTGTAACTGGCAGCCTCCACAGGCTCTTGCCACAGAACATTTCGGCTCTGTTCTGTCTTTGGAAGCCTCTAACACACGTACAAGCCTTGCATACCCATAATTTTCTTCATTTTCATAATTTTAGCTTCTACCACATCACCAATTACTGTGTCTTTAATAAACAGAGTATAACCCTCTGCCTTTCCAATTCCTTCGCCGTCATGCCCCATATCTTCGATTTTACTGTTACCAAATCATTCTTTTTAAATTCCATAAACTCTCCTATCTGAAAAGAAGGAGTTGCTGCATGAAAAACTCCATGCAACAGCTCCGCTTTAAAATTACTCGCAACTTGATTTTCTAAAATTAGACTCGAATAACCGATTATATCCCAGCCATTCCTTCTGGTTTGGCGCTGCCGCAAAAATTTCTGTCAAAGTTTCCATTTTTGCGTCTGTATTATCTGCCATATTAAGAGCAACTGCTTCTGCAAGTGCCGGTTTTTTCGGTGAACCATATTCCAGCTCCCCATGATGCGCCAAAATACAATGTTTTAATTCACTTTCCATTTTATATGGAAAATCCAGAATTTCCTTTGCCTTATCATGAATCATCTCTGCACCAATCATAATATGCCCTAAAAGCTGTCCGTCATCTGTGTAATCATTCATAGGAAATGCACTGAGTTCTTTTGTCTTTCCAATATCATGAAGAAGAGCTGCCGTAATGAGCAAATCTTTATTTAAAATACTATAAGTTCCACAGTAATAAAGACACAGATTTGCCACACTGACGGTATGCTCCAAAAGTCCACCTATAAAACCATGATGCACACTTTTAGCCGCTGAATTTCCTTTAAATGTTTTAACAAATGCTGCATCTTCCTTAAAAAATGCTAACAGCAACTGATGAAAGTATGGATTTTTTACCTGATTAATTATTCCCAAAAGTTCCTGATACATTGTCTCAATATCTTTATTACTAACAGGAAGATAATTTCCCGGTTCATATTCTCCCTCAGAAGCTTTTCTGACTCTTTTAATACTCACCTGAAGATTTCCCTGAAAACTGGTAACATCTCCCACCACATCAATATAATCTAAAGCATCAAACTCATCAATCCCAAGAGAATTTGGCTCCCAGATTTTTGCATCAATCGTTCCTGTCTTATCCTGTAAAATCACATTTTCATAAGATTTTCCATTCTTTGTCACTGCTGCCTGTTTATGTTTGCATAAATAAATTCCTGAAAGTTTTTCCCCTTCATGAAGTTCGCTGATAAATCTCATTTTCCTATCCTTCCTATCTCGCCTGCAGCGTCACATCAAAGTCCACTTCTACATATCCTTCTGTTCCCTGACGCATGGCTTTTACTTTAATTGTCTGTCCTGCTTTACAGAATTTTAGCTGATGCTGATAACCTTTTACAGTTTTTATTTTTTCACCATTCAGCTCTATAATTACATCACCATTTTGAATTCCCATCTGCATTGCCGGAGAATCTACCTCTACCTGTTCTACAAAAACACCAATCGGTATCCCTTTCTTTTCAGAAATATCCTTGGTAATACTTTTACCTGTGATGCCCAGATAAACAATATCTTTTGTTTCATCGGACAAAATCTGTATCATCTCTTTTACTTCCGAAACGCCAAGTCCGGTCACAAGATTTTGCGTATCTTCTCTGGCAAAAGACTGTGCGATCAAACCAATCACTTCGCCTTCTAAATTCAGTAAAACTCCGCTTCCCAAACTGCTTCCTGCAATATCTGTCGTCAAAAGACTATATTCCGCATCTGTTTTTGATATAGTATTACAGGTTGATGTAATAATTCCATATCCAACAGAGTCACTATACCCCATAGGACTTCCAATTGCAAGAACAGGTTTTCCTTGTTCTACTGCATAAGACTCTCCCAATGGCGCTATATCAATTACTTCTTTTGTCTCAGCTGAAATCCCTGCTTTGGGAACTTTTAAAATAGCAAATCCTGTATTGGTATCACCTTTTAAAAATCTGGCATCTGTAACTGTCCCATCATAAAACACAACCTGTATTCTGTCTACATTTTCTACAATTCTGTATTCTGTCAGTACAAAAAGCTCCTGTCCACTTTCTGCCACCAGCAAACCTGAAATTTCACTTTCATAAGGTGTCTGAAACCATTCTTCATCATTTTTACTTCCTCTTACTCTTACCATAGATTTTTTAGCTTCTTGGGCAGTGGCAAAAACGTCTGCAAACAATTTCTGATACTTCTCTGGTGTAAGTTCTTCTTCTGCAGCCGGTTGCGAACCAGCTTCGGAGCTTTGTTCTTCTGGTATATTATTTTTTGTGTTTTCCTCGCTGTTCTCTGTATCAGATGGAAACTGTATTTGTGACTCTTCTTGTTTTCCCTCTATGTTTTTTCTAATTTCCGGGGCTGCCAATAATAAAACTGCCGATGCTGCCAATCCAAAAAGTCCCCCGGATGCCAAAATCCTAAGAATATGTTTCATTATTTTCTTTTTATCAATGGGTTTTTCTTTGATCGTTTCTTTTAGAAATTCATAAGATTTTTCATTTTTCTTTTGCTCCATGTCACTCACTCCACATAAAACTATATTTTATTATAACAAAAGTTTATGAACTTTTCATGAAGATTACACAAAAAATTCTAATACTGTCCCTTTTCTTTCTTCTTATTTTAATGTAAAATAGGACATAACTTCCTATTTTTTCTAATAGAGATGTTTTATCAACTATAATGGAATTTAAATAAGGTGATTTTTATGAATGAAAAAGCTTTAAAAACTTTAGAATATAGTAAAATTATTCAAATGCTGGAAAACTTTGCTACATCTTCCTGTGGAAAAGATTTATGCCGAAATCTTATCCCTTTGGATAATTTAAATGAAATTGAAATTATGCAGCAAGAAACTGCTGATGCATTAGCAAGAATTTATCAAAAAGGCTCTCTTTCCTTCGGAGGTGTCAAGGATATTAGAGGCTCTTTAAAACGTTTGGAAATTGGCAGTACATTAGGAACAGGAGAACTGTTATCCCTTTGTAGCCTTTTAGAAAATACAAACCGTGCAAAAGCCTATGCAAGACGAGAAAATGCAGAAGAAAAGCAAGACTCCTTAGACAGTATGTTTGAAATTCTTCAGCCTCTGACACCACTGGCTTTGGAAATCCGCCGCTGTATTTTGTCAGAAGAAGAAATTGCAGATGATGCCAGCGCCGGCTTAAAGCAAATCCGCCGTTCTATGAAGAATACCAATGATAAAATTCACAGTCAGCTATCTTCTTATGTCAGTGGTTCTGCCAGAACTTATTTACAAGATGCTGTTGTTACCATGCGAAACGGTCGTTACTGTATTCCTGTAAAAGCAGAGCACAAAGGACAGGTTCCCGGTATGATTCACGACCAATCCTCTACAGGCTCCACTGTTTTTGTAGAACCTATGGCTATTGTAAAGCTAAATAATGATTTAAGAGAATTGGAAGTAAAGGAACAGGCTGAAATTGAAATTATTCTTTCTAATTTAAGCCAATATGCCGCTGAAAATTTAGAAGCCATTGAAGATAATTTAAAAGTCATGACACAGCTTGACTTTATTTTTGCCAGAGCTCTTTTGGCAAAAGCACAGAATGCTACAGAGCCACGCTTTAACACAAAAGGAATTATTGATTTAAAGAAAGCTCGCCATCCTCTGATTGACAAGCACAAAGTCGTGCCTATTGATGTTCGTCTGGGCGAAGATTTTGATCTTCTTGTTGTAACAGGTCCTAATACCGGCGGTAAAACTGTTTCCTTAAAAACAATCGGTCTTTTAACTCTCATGGGACAATCAGGACTTCATATTCCTGCTTTTGACAATTCACGACTCAGCATTTTTAAAGAAGTTTACGCTGATATCGGTGATGAACAAAGTATTGAACAGTCTCTCAGTACCTTTTCTTCTCACATGACAAATGTAGTACGTTTTATTGAAAAAGCAGACCGTGACTCCCTGGTTCTCTTTGATGAGTTAGGTGCAGGAACAGATCCTACAGAAGGTGCAGCACTTGCCATTGCTATTTTATCTCATCTTCATGCACAGGGAATACGCACCATGGCAACCACCCACTACAGTGAGTTAAAAGTATATGCACTCTCTACTCATGGAGTTGAAAATGCTTCCTGTGAATTTGACGTAGAAACTCTGCGTCCTACTTATCGTCTGCTCATTGGTATTCCCGGAAAAAGTAACGCTTTTGCAATTTCCGGAAAACTTGGACTGCCTTCCTATATTATCGACAAAGCGAAAGAGCAAATCAGTCAGGAAGATGAGTCCTTTGAAGATGTTCTATCAACTTTGGAGCAAAGCCGAAAAACCATCGAAGCCGAAGAAGCCGAAATTGCCCGTTATAAAACAGAAATTGAAAGTCTGAAAAAACAATTAGAAGAAAAACAGGACAAACTTGAGCAGCGAAAAGAACGTATTCTTCGTGATGCCAATGAAGAAGCACATCGTATTTTGCGAGAGGCAAAAGAATATGCAGACCAAACCATGAAAATTTTCAACAAAGCCGGAAAAGAGTCTATGTCTGCAAAAGAATTAGAGCAAAAACGTTCTGAACTTCGTAAAAAAATGGATCAGACAGGCAAAAAAATGGCTCTTAAAACACCGGAAAAGAAAAAGTCTACACTTACTGCCAAGGATATTTCTCTGGGAGATGCGGTAAAAGTATTAAGTCTGAATGTTAAAGGAACCATAAGCTCTAAACCGGATGCAAAAGGAATGGTTTTTGTACAAATGGGAATTCTTCGTTCCAAAGTACATTTATCAGATTTGCAATTAATTGATGAACCGGTTATTACCGCGCCATCATTACAGCGTACCGGTGCAGGTAAAATACGAATGAGCAAATCTGCTTCTATCCGCACAGAAATCAACCTTCTGGGAAAAAACCGTAGACGAGGCTATTGCAGAATTAGATAAATATTTAGATGACGCCTATCTGGCTCATTTAAACAGTGTCCGTGTTGTTCACGGAAAAGGTACCGGTGCACTTCGAAAAGGCGTGCATAACTATTTAAAACGCTTAAAGTATGTAAAAGATTTTCATCTGGCAGAATTCGGTGAAGGTGATGCCGGTGTTACAATTGTAGAATTCAAAAAATAAGGGGGAGTATATATGGTAACTAAACAGAAAATTCTTATCGTAGACGATGATAATAATATTGCTGAATTGATTTCTCTGTATCTGACAAAAGAATGTTTTGATACCCATATCGTCAATGATGGAGAAGCAGCTTTAAATGCTTTCTCCTCCTTTGCCCCAAATCTCATCTTACTTGACTTAATGCTTCCGGGCATGGACGGTTATCAAGTATGCAGAGAGATACGGCAAAAATCTAATGTCCCCATTATCATGCTTTCCGCCAAAGGAGAAATCTTTGACAAAGTATTAGGTTTGGAACTGGGTGCAGACGACTATATCATTAAACCTTTTGACTCTAAAGAACTAGTTGCCAGGGTAAAAGCTGTATTAAGACGCTATCAGCCAAATGTAGCTCCGGCAACACAACCTTCCGGAAAATATGTGGAATACCCTGACTTAGCAATTAACCTAACGAACTATTCTGTAATCTATTATGGAAAACAACTAGATATGCCTCCAAAGGAATTAGAGCTTCTCTATTTTCTTGCAGCTTCTCCTAATCAGGTATTTACAAGAGAACAACTTTTGGATCATATCTGGGGATATGAATACATTGGTGATACTCGTACTGTGGATGTGCATATTAAACGTCTCAGAGAAAAATTCAAAGACCACCTTCTTGGGCGCTTTCCACCGTATGGGGAATAGGATATAAATTTGAGGTCAAAAATAAATGACAAAATTCCTTTTTGTTAAAAATTTATTTCTGCTATGAATTTTTCTCGGTATTCTCGGATTTACTACAATTTCTCTGGTAGGAACAGATTTAGTAGAAGACCATGTAGAAAGTGTATACAGCGGACGTTTATATCGGGAAGCATCAAAAATAGCAGGACAACGTGCTATAAAATATTACCAAAACATAGACAACCCCTACTGAGATTTTATGATTCTCTCTGTTCTTCCGTTTATGAAAAGGAAGAAATTTTACTGATTAGTCCAAAAGGAAAAGTTCTGATGGATACCTCTCAAAAATTCATTGCAGAAGACTTTCCAGAGTTAAAATCCTTTGACCCTGGAAAGTCTAGCGGTTCTTATTATCAAATAGGTGATTTTTTCGGATATTTTCAGGAAGAGCAGTTAAGTGTTATGGTTCCCGTTACCGTCAACATGCAGGTAAAAGGTTATGTTTCCATGCATTTACCGATGTCTGTTCTTTGTCATCAGAGGGATAGCCTCTTAGATACTATTCATATTTTATTTCTATTGTTTCTGGGAATTATGATGCTTATTATCCCTATATTTTACATTATGATTAATCGTCCTCTTGAAAAAAATCATACAAGGAGCAAACACGTTTGCATCTGGAAATCTCAAATACAATATTCCTTTAGATAAAGAAGATGAGCTAGGATATTTGGCAATGACTTTAAATTATATGTCTGATGAATTGGATATGACAGGAAATTACCAACGAAAATTCATCTCCAATGTATCTCATGACTTTCGTTCTCCTCTTACTTCTATAAAAGGTTACACGGAAGCAATTTTAGATGGGACAATTCCTCCTGAAATGCAGGAAAAATATTTAAAAATTGTTGTATATGAAACAGACAGACTTTATAAACTCACACAAAGTATGCTTACATTAAATAACCTGGATGAAAAAGGCCGTCAACTGGATTATTCTGATTTTGATATTAACCGCACAATCAAAACTACCGCAGAAGCCTTTGAAGGAATTTGTCGTGACAAACGTATTTCCATTGAGCTCTTTCTTACGGGGCAAACACTGTTCGTTCATGCTGATATGGGACAAATTCAGCAGGTTTTATACAACCTTATTGATAATGCTATTAAATTCAGTTCTCCTGACTCCATTATTAAAATAGAGTCTACTTTAAAGCATGAAACCGTTTTTATTTCTGTAAAAGATACGGGATGTGGAATTCCTAAAGAAAGTCTTACAAAAATTTGGGACCGATTTTACAAAATTGATTCCTCAAGGGGAAAAGACAGAAAAGGCACAGGTCTGGGGCTTGCCATTGTCAAGGAAATTATCAACTCACATAAACAGAATATTAACGTCATCAGCACAGAAGGTGTAGGAACAGAATTTATCTTCACCCTGCAAAAGAGTGTTAGTGAAAATTAAAGGAGGCTATCGCTTTTGATAATGTTCAAAGCGATAGCCCCTTTTTTATCGTTTTATAAAAAAAATTTATTTCCATTCATATTTTGTCAAATGGCCTTCTAACCTCATGTGATCAAAGTTATTTTGACGCAATGCCTCATACAGCACAATAGCAACGGAATTGCTTAAATTTAGAGAGCGAATATCTCCTATCATAGGAATTCGGATAGCTGTTTCCTGATTTTCCAACAAAATTTCTTCCGGAATTCCTGCACTTTCCTTACCAAACATAATGTAGCAATCTTCTTCATATTCTACATCTACATAAGTCTTCGGTGCTTTTGTAGTTGCCATATAAATCTTGGCACCGGGATTTTTGTCCAAAAAGTCCTGATAATTAATATATGTTGTCACATCTAAATCTTTCCAATAATCCATTCCTGCTCGTTTTATTGCTTTTTCATTTAACTGAAATCCTAAAGGCTCAATAAGATGTAATCTTGTTCCTGTTGCAACACAGGTTCTTCCTATATTACCTGTATTCGCCGGAATTTCAGGCTCAAATAATACAATGTTTAATTTTGCCACTTTTCTTTCCTCCCAATGTCTTCCACCTACTGATAAATTTTATATAATTCATCACTCTGTGGTTTATCTAAATAACGGGTATCTTCACCGTTTCTTAAAATTCTGTCATTTCCATCCGTTGCTTTGCCTACTACGGCAGCTTCAATCCCTGCCTGTTTTAACTTTCTCACAAGACCATATCCGTCTTTCGCGGCAATCATCATAGAACCACTGGACATCAAAATATAAGGATTTAAGCCTAATACTTCACAGACCTCTACGGTTTCCTGACGAATAGGAATTGCTTTTAAATCAATATCAAGTCCCACACCGGAACCACTTCCCATTTCCCATAGAGCGCCGAATACACCACCCTCTGTAATATCATGCATGGCAGATACGCCCCACTCACTGGCAATTTTCGCCTCTGGAATTACAGACAAATACTGATCAAATTTCTTTGCAGTTTCTACAAAAGATGGTGCAAAGCTTTCCAAAAGCAAGGTTTCTTTTTCTTTTGCTGCAATAGAAGTACCTTCCAAGCCAATCCATTTTGTCACTACAATATCATCACCTGGTTTTACAGATGCTGTGGTAAGCACATTTTCCTTTTTCATCTTACCTACACCTGTAAGAGAAACTAAAGTCTGTTTTACTACATCTGTAACCTCGGTATGTCCACCTAAAACTTCCATATTTAACTCTTTACAGGTTTTTTCTACATCCTGCATCATCTCTTTTAACTGTGTTTCCTCAGTATCAGGGGTTAAAAGTATTGTTAACATAATTCCCACCGGCTCTGCACCTGAAGCCGCCAGATCATTTGCTGTAATGTGTACGCTATGCCCTCCAATATCCTTGGTAGTTCCTGTAATCGGATCAGAGGATAACACAAAAACCTCTCCTTCACAAAGTTCCATAACTGCACAGTCCTGTCCTACGGCAGGTCCTACTAAAACCTCATTTCTACGATGCCCCACCTGTTTTAAAACAGAACGAATTAATACAGGTTCCGGCAATTTCCCTATCTTCATGTTCTGACCTCCATTGCTGTATCATACAAACTGCATCATCCAAAAGCATACATTGCCATCGGAATTACCATTGCCAAAACAATAAGTATTGCAAGTACTGCTGCAAATATTTTCTTCCTTTTTGAGTTTCTCATATTCATCATATTTCTTTACCTCATTATTTTCCCGTAGGTACTCAATATCTTATCGATTTCTCGAGATGCCTCGTTTTTTGTAAGACTGTCTATTTCCACATTCAGCTCTATTCTATGATATTTTATTAAATCCTGCAAGTAGCGTTTTTGCGCTGCTGTTACAGGGCTCTGCTTCTTTACTTTGTAGATAAGTTCATTTGGCACAAAAAGCTTTGGCTGTTTTTCTTCAAATTCTTTTCGTAATCTTTCATATAAAAGATAGGTAGTCCTGGCATCCTCTAGCGCTCTATGGGCATCTTTTTGAGAAATCTCATAATATATACGAAGATTTTGTAAACTTCTGCTTGGAAGCTCAGGCAAAAGCACTCTTGCCAATTTCAGAGTATCCATGCCCTTTTTCTCAAATTCCATCCCGGCATTTACCGCCTGATGCTTGACAAAACTATAATCAAACATCAAATTATGCCCTAAAAGAGGTAATCCCTCGCAAAAATCCAATAATTCTCTCAACACTTGGGTTATGTAAGGCTTCCCCTTCACCATATCATTGGAAATTCCCGTAAGCTCTGTAATTCGCTGTGGAATTTCCATTTGAGGATTTATCAGTGTCCCATATTCACCTATCACTTCTCCGTCTCTTACTTTTACAGCGCCGACTTCTATAATTCTGTCCTTAGAAGGCTCTAAACCTGTGGTTTCCAAATCCAGTGCAACATATTCTATCATAACTTTTTCCTGCTTTTCTTTTGTTTTTCCTTATATTCCTTACAATATTCCGTTAAAAAAACACTCCTCGCACTTTGGTGAACGTGCAAAGCAAATCTGCCTTCCAAAAGTAATAATCTGAATATTATAAAGTATCCAGTGATCCTTTGGCAGAACTTTCATTAAATCCTGCTCTATTTTTTCAGGGTCTTCCTCTTTGGTAAATCCCAGCCTTTTTGAAATTCGTTTCACATGAGTATCCACTACTACACTTGGCTCATGAAAAATATTTCCTCGAATTACATTTGCAGTTTTTCTTCCCACTCCCGGAAGAGTGACTAAATCCTCCAATCTGCTGGGAACTTCACCACCATACACCTGACAAATTCTCTGGGCACAGCCAATAATATTTTTTGCCTTATTATGATAAAAACCCGTAGGCTTAATATCCTGTTCCAACTCTTTTAAATCCGCCTGGGCAAAAGCCTTCATATCAGGATATTTCACAAATAAATCTTTTGTCACAATATTAACTCTGGCATCTGTGCACTGTGCGCTTAACATGGTGGCAATTAGCAGCTGCCCTGGATTTTCATGGTTTAAATAACATTTATACTCCCTTGTATAAACTTCATCCAGTTTATCCAAAATTTCTTTTGTTCTCTTTGTCATAAATCCTCCATCTCCTACAAGCTTACTGCGTACATAGCAGCGTCATTGGTCAGAGGGCTTCTCTTTTTATAATCGAACAATACAGGATAAATTCCTTTCTCCGCTTTTTCTCCCAGTACGTTATAGGAAAATATCTCCAGATGAGTCATCTTTTCCAACTGTTTGGGTTGATATCCTGTATAATCCTGTAAAAATTCCGGTGTTTCTGCTTCTTTTTTATAAAATTCCTGTATCTTTTCCTTATATGGTTTTCTGTCTGCTGCCCACATTGGTCTTGTCTTTAAGTTTTCTCTTGCATAGAGGTCTAAAATCATCAATTCCTTAAAATAGCAAATATTTTCCACTTTCTGTTCCTCTAAAAATTCCATAAGTATTTCATATCTTCTTATTCTGGAATGAGAAATGCCCTGATATCCTTTTTGTTCATAGAAATCTGCCAAAGCTTCATACATAGAAAATACATTATAAAAATGCCTCTCTACTGCTTTCATTGTATGACTGAACTGTCCGCTATTATAGTATACCTCTACCATATCCTCAATTCCTTTTAATCTACAGATTTCTCCGTAAGATAACCATTTTGTTTTCAACACTTCATAAGGCTCTTTCCCCTTACATACACATTCATAGTCTTCGGCTTTCTCATGCATATAAGAACCCTTTAACAGTTTTAAAAATCCAAGCTGAAGCTGCTGAGGCTGTAAAGCATACACATCGCAGAAAGATTTTTTAAAACTTTCATATCCCTCATAAGGAAGTCCGGCAATTTAAATCTAAATGCTGATGAACAATTTTTTCCTTCCTGTACGTTTTTTACTTTTTCTGAAATCTTCTCAAAACTGGTCTTTCTTCTAATTTCTTCAATGGTTTGCGGATTAGTAGACTGCACCCCAATTTCCAGCTGAATAAGTCCCGGACGCATAGTTTGAATAAGCTGAATTTCTTCATCTGTAAGCAAATCTGCTGCAATTTCAAAGTGGAAATTCGTTATACCATTATCATGCTGCTGGATATAGTTCCAAATTTCAAGAGCATGTTCTTTTTTACAGTTAAAGGTTCTGTCCACAAACTTTACCTGTGGAACTTTTGCATCAAGAAAGAACTGCAATTCCTCCTTTACCAGAGAAAGACTACGAAATCTCAGCTTCTTATCAATAGATGATAAACAATAACTACAGGAAAAAGGACATCCTCTGCTGCTCTCATAATAAATAATTTTATGTTCAAACAACGAAATATTTTTATATGGAAAAACTAATTTATCCATATCCATAATTTCACGGAAAGAATTTCTCACAATTTCCCCATTTCTTCGAAATACAATCCCTCTGATATCTGATAAATCAGTTTTCTCGCCTTCATTCACATAATATTTCACCAGTTCCAGAAAAGTTTCTTCGCCTTCCCCACATATTACTCCAGTAACTTCAGGCATCTTTTGTAAGAATTTTTCTGCATCATAAGAAACTTCAGGACCTCCTGTCCAGATAATTGTTTCAGGCAAAATTTTTTTTCAAATCACAGATAAGCTCTTCCACAAAAGATATGTTCCATATATAGCAGGAAAAACATAAAATATCCGGCTTCTTCTTATAAATACTTTTTAAAATCTCATCTTTTTGCTGGTTAATTGTATATTCCCCTATTTCCACATATTTTTCATATTCTCTGCAATAAGCTTTCATGCTGTATACTGCCAAATTTGAATGTATATACTTTGCATTTACTGCCGCTAAAAAAACTGTTTTCATCCTTTTCTCCTTCTAACAAAGGAGAGTTGTGCATTAAAATTTAATGCTACAACTCCCTCCTTTTTATTTCTTATCTTTTATTGTTACATATCGAGAATGTTCTTTTTCCATCTCCTGATCATATTCTTCCAACTGTTTTATTAAATCGCTTTCTACAAAGTCCTTATTTTCATCCTTATGGTCTTTTTCACCAAAAGTCATTTTTAAAAGAATTGGTGAAATAATCGTAGTAATTACTACTACAATTACAATAGGACCCATTAAGTCAGCAGAAATCAACCCAATGGCATTTCCCTTTGCTGCTACAATCAAAGCAACCTCACCTCTGGAAACCATACCTGCGCCAATGCGTACACAATCTTTATTACTATATTTGCAAGCCTTTGCACCTACCCCACAGCCTACGACTTTTGTAAGTACTGCAACCACTACTAAGGCAACTGCAAATCCTATAATCATTGGACTCATGCTTGGAAGGTCTACCTGCAAGCCAATGTTTGCAAAAAATACCGGTGATAAAAGGATATAGGATAAAATTCCAAATCGTCTTGCAATATAAGTTGTATGTGTTGTTTTTGTAATAATCAATCCCGCAAAAAAATGCACCTGTAATATCTGCTACTCCAAAGAACTCCTCTGCACAGTAAGAAAACAATAAACAAATAACAAATGACAAAATAACAAAACGCTGTAAATCTCTTTCATATCCTTTCACCCATTTCTGGAAAATAATATGAAGCAGATATCCGCCTACTCCTACAAAAATAAAGAAGCCGATAATCTTAATAAACACCATAGCAACATTCACAGATGAGTCTGCTAAACTGGTAATAATTGTCAACGCCACGATACCCAGTATATCATCAATGATAGCAGCTCCCAAAATCGCATTACCTGCTTTTGTATTCAGTTTTCCCATCTCTTTTAAAGTTTCAACAGAAATACTTACAGATGTAGCAGTAAGAATAACACCAATAAATACATTCTGTAAAATTAGACTTACATCTGCTGTGGGTTCTAGCATACCAGGTCTGTTAAAATATGCTGCCACTGCAAATCCGCCCAGTAATGGAACAATAACACCTAATAACGCAATAACAAAAGATGCTTTTCCGCTTTTCTTTAATTCATCAATATCTGTCTCTAAACCGGCACAAAACATCAAAACAATAACACCGATTTCAGAAACCTGATAAATAAAATCTGTCTGATGCAGTATGCCTATACACGCCGGACCTAAAATCAAACCTGCTAAAGAGCACCTACTACCTGCGGCAGCTTTACCCTTCTTGTAATAAGACCAAATACTTTTGTACTCAGCAGGATAAGTGCCAAGTCTAACAAATATCCATACGATTCCATACTTTTTATCCCTCTATTTCCCTAAAATTTTTATAAAATCAAAAAATATGGTATCACAATTTTTTCTAAAATGGAATAAAATATTTTAGAAACATACCAAAAAGATACAAAAAAGAAGACATTCATCAAATTTAGCCAAAAGCTATTTCATGATATCTTCTCTTTCGTAAAAAATCTTACAAATTATCTTATTTTATAACCCTTACATAGACTTACGCTCTGCAATTTCAGCCATCTTTGCTATATTTAACCGAGTATCTCCATGCACACGGCTATAGGACAAATAACCATTCATTCTGTCAATCTTTGTTAAATTAGTGGAACCGCATACCGGACACACATCCATTTCTAATTCTTCATGTCCACAATCATCACAGTATGCAAGAGAAAGGTTTACACCTTCATAATATCCTAAATCCATTGCTCGTCTGACCAGTGCACGAATTGCATCTACATTATAGCCAATAGGGTAACGTACATACTGTATTTTTCCCCCGTTACAAAGCTCCCAAAATCTTCCTTCACAGTCCTGCTTTTCAATCGGTGTAATGTCTTCCGTTACATGACAATGAAAACTGTTGCTTACATAAGGTCTGTCAGAAACGCCTTCCACGATGCCGTATTTTTTTCTAAACTGCTCTACCTGCAATCCACAAAGACTTTCTGCCGGTGTTCCATAAATTGCATACAGATTACCATCTTCTTTTTTATACTGCTCCACTTTTTTATTGATATACTGAAGTACTTCCAGTGCAAATTTTCCATCTTCACGAATAGACTTTCCATTATACAATTCCTGAAGTTCATTTAAGGCTGTAATACCAAAAGATGCTGTCATAGGCTTTAATAATGGTTTAATCTTGTCAGAAGGCTTTAAATTTCCACCATAAAAGCCGCCCTCACAATAAGCAAGCGGATTGGTAGATGCTTTCATTTCACCTAAATAGTCGTAAGTACGAATATGAAGATTACGAATCATTTCCAGATAAAAATCAAGAACTTCATAAAAATCTTTATCCTCTGAACGTGCCTTTGCCAAAATCATAGGCAAATGAAGACTAACTGCACCCACATTAAATCTTCCTACAAATACAGGAGCATCGTTATCATCTGCAGGTGTCATACCGCCTCTTTCATACCAGGGACTTAAAAACGCTCTGCATCCCATAGGGCTAATTACCTTTTTATATCGTTTATACATACTGGATATATAACCCTTACCACTTAAAGACAGCCAGTCAGGATACATGGTCTTGGCAGAACAGGCAAGTCCCGCTTCAAAGACATCTTCTCCTTCTTTCCCTTCTCCATGAATATTCTCATCATATAAAAATACAATTTTAGGAAACAGTACAGGCTTTTTATGGCCTTCTTTTCCCTGCCCGTCTTTATGTACTTCCAGAAGAGAAATACTGCACATTTTCTCAAACCGTTCCATTCCAAGTCCTAATGTCACTGTTACAAAAGGATAATCACCTCTGGAAGAACCAACCGTATTTAATTTATATTCAATTCCCTGCCATCCCTGATCAAAATCGCGGCGAACTTTATCCATAGCATACTGATGTGCTCTCTCTTTTGCCGGCGCCCAGTCAGGTTCTACATATTTTAAAAATTCTTCACAATATTTGTGATAACTCTTTTCCGCATAAGGTGCAAGAATTTTATCTACTTCCGGTACGGTAAAACCACCATACTGCTGTGCAGCTGTACTTAAAATAATGTCTCCCATAACATCAAAAGCAGTATCCAGTGTCTTTGGCTCATTGTACCATACATTACCCATTTCAAATCCGCCTCTTAACACATTTGCCACATCAAACAGACAGCAATTCATAGTATCGAGACGTGCAGACTGATCATGAATATAAATATATCCATCTTTACATGCCTGAAGCTCATTTCTTGTCATAAAAAATTTACGGTATAATTCTTTATTCAATTCATTGAAGATAAGACTTCTTTTTGTAGCAACAAGTGCACTGTCTGTATTTGCATTACTCTTATCTCCTATATATCGAATAGACTGGCTCTTTGTATAAACCTCATCCATCATGTGAATAAAATCATGTTTGTAATTGCGGTAATCACGATAGCTTTTAGCAACTGCAGGATTTACCTTTTCCAGTGCGCCCTCTACAATATTGTGCATATCCTGAATAGAAATTTCATCTTTATTTAAAGACTGCGCTTTTTCCTCGGCATATTCGCAAAGAAACTCAATTTCATCTTTTTTAAAGTTATACATAATTCTGGATGCAGATTTATTCACTGCACACACAATTTTTTGAATATTGAAGTCCTCTTTGGTTCCGTCTTTCTTAATTACATACATCATCACTTTCACCTCATAAACTTTTGTAACACTATATCTGGTATTTCATAATATTTTTTCGCTTTTGTTTTTACAACATTTTGTATTCCACAGTATACCATTTTTTTCTCTGGAAAGAAAGGGGAAATATTGCACAATTCTTTACCATTTATATCCACTTTCCTCTTCAAATCCACTATTTAACGTATTTTTAACACCCTGGAAACGATAAAATTTTTTTACTTTTCCGTAAAAAACACAAGTTTTTGAGATTATGGAAACCAAACTTAATTTTACATTATCCAAAGTGCACAATTTTCTTTTTGTCAAAGAGCATTTGATAAAAAAAGATTGCGTTGTTACACAATTTCCTAATGAAACAAAAAATAAGAGGTTTCCCCCTTATTTTTATCGTGTCACATTATTTAACCATTTATAAGTTTTATACCGATATATGGAAAACGGTATTTTAATAATTTCATCACTGCACAGCAGAATATACACCCAAGGCATTGGAATTCCAATAACAAAAGCTCCCACTGCCGCTCCTAAAATAGAGCACAGCCACATAACGCCCACATCCAAAATCAGTCCGAACCGTGTATCTCCCCCGGCACGAAATACCCCTACAATCAAAGTAGTGTTAATAGATTGTCCTACTACATAATAAGACATAATAAGCATCATAGCTGTAAGATAACTTTTTGCCAGCGGTGTCAGGTTCAGCATACTTCGCACAAATGGGGAAATCGCCAATATGAGCAATCCGCCGCCAATACCACATACAATGGCAATCTTCACGAATTTCTTTCCGTATTCTCTCGCCAAATCTTCTTTTTTCTCTCCGATAGCTTTTCCAATCATAATTGCCGTTGCACTGGAAATACCAAAACCTATTACCATAGAAAGCTGTCTGCATACCTGTGCCACAGAATGAGCGGCTACTGCAGAACTTCCCAGATGCCCTACAATAGCTGAAATCGCTGCCATTCCTGCTCCCCATGCAATCTCATTTAAGAGTACCGGAAAAGCATAGGTAAAGAAATCCTTTGCAAGTGCTTTATCCTTTACAAACCAGTCTTTAAACCGTATTTTCACCACATGATTAATTTTCACTGCATAAAAGACTACAATAACCACTTCAACAGCACGAGAGCAAAGTGTTCCAAGTGCTGCTCCTGCTGCTCCCATAGCCGGTGCTCCAAAAAGTCCAAAAATAAAAATTGCATTTAAAATAATATTTGCTGCAAGAGAAGTTCCATAAACAATAGTTGCAATCACAACCTGTTCAATACTTCGTATAATATTCAAGTACACATTTGTAAATGCAGATAGCACATAAGAAAATGCCACAATTTTTAAGTAACTGATACCTGCTGCTATCACAGCTTCATCTGTTGTAAAAATGCGCATGAGCTGATATGGGAAGAAAAATGCTGCTGCTGCAAATACAATTCCCGCCAAAATGGAAATTCGAAATGACATTCCCATTACCTTTTCAATGGTTCTCGTATCTTTTTTCCCCCAATACTGTGCAGTAAGAACACAGGCGCCGGAAGTCAGCCCAAAATACAACAAAGATAAAATAAAGTAAATCTGATTTGCCAGCGATACTCCTGACAAAGCAGTCTCCCCTACTTTCCCCAGCATAATAACGTCTGTAGAAGTTACCCCTACGTTAATCAAATTCTGTACTGCCATAGGCATAACCAGACGAAATACGTGGGAATAAAATCTCTTATCCTCAAGACTCATCCTTTTTGTAAAAATCATTCCCTTTTCAATCCTTTTCCTAAATTTCTATTTCACCTTCAAACACAACCTCTGCCGGCCCTGTCATATATACAAGATTTTCTGTTCTGTCCCAGAAAATTTTCAAATCTCCTCCCAAAAGTCTTACCGTTACCTCATCTTCTGTATATCCGTTTAAAACAGATGCTACTGCCACAGCACAAGCTCCTGTTCCACATGCCAGAGTTTCACCGCTTCCTCTCTCCCAGACACGCATTTCTACTGTTCTTCTGTCAATAACACGAACAAACTCTGTATTTACACTTTCCGGAAATGCAGGATGTTTTTCAAATTTGGGGCCGATTTCCTCCAAAGGCAAGTTTTTCACATCCTCCATATAGACCACAGCATGAGGATTTCCCATAGAAACTGCTGTTATCTCATAAATATCCTGTCCTACGTTGAACGGCTGACTAATTACTCTTTCTCCTTCATAAACCATAGGAATTGATTTTGGCTCCAATACAGGCGCTCCCATATTTACACGAACCAACTTAACTTTTTTATTTTCTACTGTTAAATCCAAATATTTTATACCACTCTTTGTATCCACAGAAATACGCGTTTTATCTGTAAGACCATAATCATATACATATTTTCCCACACATCGCATCCCATTTCCACACATTGCTCCCTGACTTCCATCAGCATTATACATTTCCATTTCAAAATCTGCTTTTTCTGAAGGTTTAATTAAAATTAAGCCATCCGAACCAATCCCAAAATGTCTGTCACTAATCCTTCTGGATACCTCTGAAGGATTTTCTATATTCTCTTGAAAACAATTTACATAAACATAATCATTTCCAATTCCCTGCATTTTTGTAAACTTCATATCTTATGTCCTCCTCATCTCTTTTTCTTAGCAAAACCATTCTACCACAAAAAAGCAGGCTCTAAAAGAACCTGCTTTTTATTTCATCTCTAAATCTGTATGAATTTACGCTTCTTCTGGAACAAATTCTTCTTTTCCTAATCCACAAATTGGGCATACCCAATCTTCTGGAAGATCTTCAAAAGCTGTTCCTGGTTCCACGCCGTTATCTGGATCTCCTAATTCTGGGTCATATACATAACCACATGGTTCACATACATATTTCTGCATAATCAATTCCTCCTATTAATTTTCATATTTTGATTAATTTTATACATATTATACTGCGAATAACTCTTCGTCTTCGCTTCACTTATTATAACACACTCTTTCCAAATATTCCAGAGTATTTTTGTATAGTTTTGTATCTTTTTATTGTATAGGTACAATTTTCTGTTCAAAAAGAACCTGCTCCGCAGGCGCCGGAACAGGTTCTTTTCGCATGACATCCAATAGATGATTGCAAATCTATTGTTTATATAAACTATGATGGGTGCCCTGATTATTCGAACATCCATGACTCAATCTTATAAGAACTGAGCTGCAACAATTGCTGCAATCATTAATGGGATATTAAAGTGTAAGAATGTCGGTACACAAGTATCCCAAATGTGGTCGTGCTGACCATCTGCGTTCAGACCAGATGTAGGTCCAAGCGTTGTATCAGAAGCTGGTGAACCAGCATCGCCGAGAGCTGCTGCTGCAGACATCAGAACGATTGTAGCTGCCGGTGAAAATCCAACCTGATGACATAATGGAACGTATAATACTGCAAGTACAGGAACTGTACCGAAGGAAGTACCAATACCCATAGTAACCAGAAGACCAATTAATGTGATTACTGTAGCAGCAACCCATGTGTTGCCTTTCATTAAGTTTACAGAGCTATTAACTAATTCTTCTACAGCACCTGTATCTTTTAATACCTGAGCAAATCCACCTGCTACTAACATAACAAATGCGATGAAGCCCATGAGTTTAATACCTTCCTGGAACTGTGCATCAATGTCTTTTGGTTTAATAGCGCCGAAAACAAAGATTACTAACAGACCTGCCAAAGCAGCTACCGGGAGAGATCCCCAAACAAACTGAGCAACTACTACAACTACCAATGCTGCTAATACTACCCAGTGTTCGTATTTCAGAGTTAAATCTCCAGTTTCTTTTACGCCTTCTAACTGAATATCTTTGTATTCACGAGGTTTTCTGTATGTAATGAATACAGCAATTGCAAGACCAATTAACATAGCAACTGCAAGAATCCAGTTTACAGCTGTAATATCACCAACTGTTACATTCCAATCCCAGTCTTCTTTTACGTTCTGGTTAATATTATCACGAATAATTGTCATGAAGATTAAACCAAATCCGAAAGGAACTGCAATGTATGGTGCTTTATGACCAAAAGCGATGGTACATGCAACACCACGTCTATCCAATTTCATCTTGTTCATAAGTACCAGTAATGGTGGAACCAGAATTGGAATATACGCAATATGAATTGGAATTAAGTTCTGTGATAAACATGCAATAATAAGTAATGTTAAAAGTAAAATCCACTTATTACCGCCTACAACTTTTGCAATTTTCTTTGATAAAATTTCTGTGATACCTGTTGTTGCCATACAAGCTGCTAATGTTCCTAACAAAACATAAGCAAGAGCTGTTTCACCGTTTCCGCCAAGACCGGCAAGTAAAGAGTCTTTAATAGCTGCAACACCCATACCGCCAACAAGACCTGCTACAAACAATGATACCAGCATGGATAAAAGTACGTTAATTTTCAGTAAGCAGAGTACACATAAAAGTACAACCGCGATTACTACAGGATTAAGCAAATTTTCCATAAAATAAACCTCCCTCTTTTTTTGATAGTTACGACTGGCAAAGGGGTCCCTCTCCAAACACAGCCGTAACGCACCCTCTCTAAAATTTTATATTATCTTGTTTCGATTGCTGTGCCAATCGCTTCTTCTACTGCTTTGATTAAAGAACCATTTTCAATGATTTCTTCACAGTAGTTGATATCTCCGTACAATTCACGGTCATCGTCTAAAGTAGCAACCTGTTTACGAACTAAATCGTAAGCAGCCTGTGTACCTTTACCAAGACCTTTATTGCCTCTCATATCAATACCCTGGCATGCAACCATCAATTCCATTGCAAGAACACGTCTTACGTTCTTAGCAATCTCTCCAGCTTTTCTAGCTGCAATTGTACCCATAGATACGTGGTCTTCCTGACCTGCTGATGAAGGAATACTGTCAACAGAAGCAGGATGTGCCAATACTTTGTTTTCAGATACTAATGCTGCTGCTGAATACTGTACGATCATAAATCCTGAGCAAACACCACCATGAGGTGTTAAGAATGCAGGTAAATCGCTGTATGCCGGATTTACCAGACGTTCAATACGTCTTTCAGAAACGTTTGCCAGTTCAGCTACACCGATTCCAAGGAAGTCAAAGCTTAATGCCATTGGCTGACCGTGGAAGTTACCGCCTGAAATACCTGCACGGTCTTCCTTAAAGATAATCGGATTATCTGTAACAGAATTGATTTCAATATTAACTTTATCTAATACGTAGTTGATAGCATCTTTACTTGCGCCATGAATCTGAGGTGAACATCTTAAGGAATAAGCATCCTGTACACGAATTTCACCCTGACGTGTAGTATTTTTACTTCCTTCTAACAGTTTTAACAGGTTTCTGGCTGTTGCTAACTGTCCGGAATGTGGACGTACATCATGTACTCTGTGGTCTAATGCATCTACAACACCATTCTGTGCTTCAAAGCAGAGAGCATCAGCAATATCAGCTACTTTCAATAAGTTCAATGCATCATATAATGCAAGAGAACCTGCTGATGTCATAGCCTGTGTACCATTGTTTAATGCAAGACCTTCTTTTGCAGATAATTCAATAGTAGGAATACCTGCACGTTTCATAGCTTCTGCACCTGGAAGGAGTTCACCTTCATAATAAGCCATACCAAGACCTAACATAGGCAGAACCATGTGAGATAATGGAGCAAGGTCACCGGAAGCTCCCAGAGAACCTTTTTCCGGAATAAACGCTGTAACACCTTTGTTCAGCATATCCACCATTGTCTGTACTGTTTCTAATCTGATACCGGAAAATCCTTTTACAAGGTTATTAATTCTCAGAAGCATAATTCCTCTTGCAATATCTTCTGAGAAAGGATTTCCTGCACCTACCGCATGAGTGATAATCAGATTTTTCTGAAGTGCTTTACACTGATCCTGAGAAATCACCACGTCACTAAATTTACCAAATCCAGTAGTAATTCCGTATACAACCTTTTCTTCCGCAACTAAGTCATCTACTACCTTTCTGGATTCGATGATGTTCTGCTTTGCTTCTTCTGCAAGTTCAATTTTTGCATGTCCTCTACAGATTGCAGCAATTTGTTCCAGTGTTAAGTCTTTACCAGTAATTATAATATTACTCATATCGCACCCTCTTTTCCTCTTTATATTATATGTGAAATTATACATTATAGGTGTCAAAAAGCGTCAATAAATGTCATTTTGCATAATCTCTTTTTAGACGTTTTTAAAACTTCTTGTATTTATCTACATATTCTCTTCAAATTCTTGAATTAGCTCCATTGTTATTGGGTTCTTTATTTTCTCTGATATCTGCTTGCTTTCCTTATAATAAGCTTGTGCTTCTTCAAGACAATCCTGACGTTTTAAAAGCATTGCCATATAAATTTCAGCTCTTTCCAGTCCCCAATAATACCCATGACGTTTCAGACAGGCAATTGCCTTTTCCAGATATTGCTGTGCTTCCTTATCTTTATTCTGAAGATATAAAATCTGCCCCATTCCGGAATAAAACTGTCCTAATCCATTTGTTACAACTTTTCCTTTACCCATTTCAATAGCTCGCTCATAATACACTGCAGCCATTTCCAAATCACCCTGGCAGCGACTTGAATCTCCCAGATATCCCTGACAGGCAGCAATACTCATATTGAAGTGTTCTTTTCCTTTTGCACATTCCCGAAAAATCTTCATAGCTTCAATTAATGTCTTTTCCGCCTTTGTATACTCTCCTTTATGAAGAAAATAACAACCCAGCAGTCGCATAAACACGCCTCGTTCTTCTGTTATCTTTTCTTCTTTTTGAAGATAACACAATCCCTTCTGAACATATTCCTCCACCTGTACAAAATCTTCTACCTGAATACCATAAAAAAATCATCTGTTTGAAATTATTAAGGAGCATCTTTTTTTCATTTAATTTTTCTGCCAACTGCATACTTTCTGTAATACACTGAATACCTGTATCGTATTCTCCCATGGCAATTTTATAACGCCCTTTTACATAATACATTTCCATTTTCATTTCCTGTGCCTGATGAGAGTTTTCTTCCAGACAAATTACTTCTTCTGCCAAAGCAAGCATTTCCTCTGCTCCCTTTGTCACGCCGTATTCGTCATCGCCGTATTCCATCTCCCAATGAAGGACAGGAAAGTTTTCATTAATAATCGTATAGTATTCCTTCAGATATTTAATCTTGTATTCATAAGTTTTCACCTGATTGCGGCATCTCTCATAGTGGTGAATAATCATTGGAAGACAGGCAAAATTTTGCTTTGCCTCTGCCTGTTTTTCATAATATTGTGCAAGCATCTGATGGTACATTCGTCTTTTTCCCACACTCTGATGCTCATACAAGTATTCTCGAAATATTCGATGAACAAATTTATAATAAATATTCCATCCGACTAAAATTTCTTTAATCAAGCGGCGTTCCTGAAGCTTCTCTAAAATACGAATAAGTGTCAGTCTGTCAAGTTCGGGAAGGAGAAATTCCAATTCTTCTATGCTTATCTTTTCCGGGAACAAAGACATACAGTATAAAACTTCTGTTTCTCTGTCTGGCAGCCCTGCAAGCCTTGCCTTTATAAGGTTAGTTGTCTTTGGAGATATTTCCAGAGTATAGCCCTTTTCTTTAATCAAATTCATTAATTCCATTAAGAAAAAAGCATTTCCATCTGTCATCTGATAAATATTTTCCTTTTTCTTAAGTTCCTGATCAAGCTGTGGCAGATGACGATGCAGAATTTCATTTGTTTCCTCTCTGGTAAAAGAATGAAGATTAATCACCTGAAGACAATCATTTTTCACCAGTTTCTCCAAAGCTTCCATAACTTCTGTATCATTATCCTGATTAAAGGTGCACATAAGCAATATTTTATCTGTACCTATAGTAAGTAAAATACGGTTAAGAAGCTGAAAACTCATTTTATCCAGCCATTGAATATCATCGAAAAACAGAACCACTTTATGGCGTTCTACAATTCTCCGAAACATTTCCAAAACAGACTGTTCTAAAATCTGATATGTCAGTCTGCCCATTTTTTCCTCACCTTCTGTAAGAACACCTTTTAAAATTCTCTTTATCTGACCTTTTTCATCTTCTATGATTTCCTTTTCCAGAATTCCATTTTCCACACACTGCTCAATTTCCCAGAAAATATCGTTCCAAGGGCGAAGAAAGAAATCAGACTCATCACGATAACAGGCAGCATTTAAAGGTATCATCTGGTATCCCCGCACCATCTGTTTTGCTTTATCTAAAAGAGCAGATTTACCTACTCCTTCTTCTCCACTAATGGCAACACACTGAGGATTTCCCCATCTTCCGGTACCTACCATACATTCACTGATACGATAAATTTCTTCTGTTCTTCCTGTAAAAGGTAAATTCCAGCTTCCATTATCTACTGCTACATTTCCTTTCACGTTAAAAATCCTATGAAACAGTTCTGTAATTTCCCCGGAAGGCTCTACTCCCAATTCTTCATCTAAAACCTTTTCCAAATCATAATACAACTTAATTGCCATATTATAATTTCCACTGGATGCATAAATTCCCATGATTTCCTGATATAGTTTCTCATTATAAGAATCATGTTTCAAAAGAATATTGCTATATTTTTGTATCTGAGCCATATCCTTTACAGCATTGGCATCATGAAGACGTTTTCGGGCACATTTCAAAAAGGACTGGTCATATTGGTCCTGCATGGACTCAATCCACTCCTCAAATTCATAACTGTTTTTGATATGAAAATGTGATAAAAACCCTTCTTCTTCATGCTCTAAAATATTTTCTTCCGTGATGAAATCCCAATCAATTTCAGGCATACATTCCGGATTTAAAGAAATACTGGTATGTCCCGCTGTAACCAGAATTTCTTTTCCAAGTAATTTCTTTATCTGATAAACTGCTTCCCTCAGATTTTTTCTTCCCACATTTTCATTATCCGCACCCCAAAGAACATAAATAATTTCTTCTCTTGTTGCGTTCTTTTTCACACATAAATAGTAAAAAAAGCCTTCTGCTTTTTTATATGGAAAATTTATTCTTTCTCCATCTACTTCTACATACGGTCTTCCTAAAAGATGCACATTGATTCTGCTCAAATTCTATCCCTCACATTCTATATTCTCTAAGTATACTAATGTCTCTCCTTAATGTCAACTAAGGGAAAGAGTTCCCAGTTCTCTCTCTTATGGTTCTTTTTATTGTTTCTGAAAAATACAATAGAAATAAACAGGTTCTAAGGAGTCCCAAATTGTTTAAACGCTTTTTAAACACCATATTTTTGCTGGCATTCGCCGGACTTCTGGTCTTTTCTGCTGTATCCATACTTCCTGATATAATCTCTGTAAGCAACACAGTTGGAGGTAAAGAATTGCCTATTTACTGTGTAGAAACGGAAAAGCCTCAAATTTCCATCAGTTTTGATGCTGCCTGGGGAAATGAAGACACACAGACTATTTTAGATACTTTGGCAAGCCACAATGTAAAAGCAACTTTTTTCATGACAGGGGGATGGGTAGAAAGCTATCCTGAAGATGTAAAGAAAATTTATGAAGGCGGACATGATTTAGGCAACCACAGCGAAAATCACAAACACATGCCTCAACTAAGCAACGAAGAAAAAACGCAGGAATTGATGACGGTACATAATAAAGTAAAAGAACTGACCGGATTTGATATGTTTTTATTCCGTCCGCCTTATGGAGATTACGACAATCAAGTTATCCAAAATGCCAAAGAAAATAATTATTATCCAATTCAATGGGACGTAGATTCTCTGGACTGGAAGGATTATGGAGCTGAAGATATTGTAAAACGTGTAACAGAGCACAAAGCCCTGGGAAACGGAAGCATTATTCTATGCCATAACGGCGCTAAATACACAAAAGACGCACTTGATACATTAATTACCACATTACAGGATAAAGGATACGAATTCGTACCTATTTCTCAACTGATTTATAAAGACAATTACCACTTAAACCACGAAGGACGGCAAATTCCAGATAAGTAGAAATGAGACGCAATTTCCTATGACAGAACAAAGGGCACCGGTAATTTCTGCCGATGCCCTGTCCAAAATTCAATTATTTAATAATCATTTCTCCGAAGCATTCTTTACCTGGTGCTAAAGCGTTTGCTTCATCTGTATCAATATGAGCTGCTGTTGCATAAGATGCACTTACACGAACAACTACATCACCAAATGTTAAAGATCTTCCGTTTGGAGATTCAATAGCTAAATCAACGATCTGTTTGTCAGCTACACCTGCTTTTTCAGCATCTTCCGGTGTCATGTGTACGTGACGTTTTGCAGCGATTACACCTTCTGTCAATTCAACTTCACCTGCTGGTCCAACAATCTTACATGCACCTGAGTCTTTAATATCTCCGGATTCACGAATTGGAGCAACTACACCGATGCTTCTTGCATCTGTTAAAGAAACTTCTACCTGTGTATCATTTCTTACAGGTCCTAAAACAGACATTTTCAGGCTGCCTTTTGTTCCGATTACTTCAACTTTTTCTTCACATGCGAACTGTCCAGGCTGGCTTAACATTTTTTTCACTGTTAATTCATGTCCTTTACCGAACAGAACTTCTAAATGCTCCTGAGATAAATGTACGTGTCTTGCAGATGTTTCTACTAATACTTTCATTTTGAAATCCTCCACTTTTTTGAAATATTCATTACCTTCAATTATAACTTTTTCCCTGTACTTGTCAACTTATATTTAAACACTTTCTTCCTTAGGAAACTTATTTTTTAAATAATCATATTCCTCCATGATGCTTCTGGTAATTTCATCTTCACCAAAACTATTATCTGGATGATAAATTCGAAGAAGGGCATAATAGCGCTTTTTTTCAGTTCTTCCTGACTTTTAATCCCTTTAAAATAATGAATATGAAATCCAGCATCATCTGTTTCCTTTCCTTTATATCCTCCCTCAAAAGCAGACCATTGATAGTCCGGTCTTTTATAGAAGGCTTTCCAATTATCTGAATTTCCCATATACCATTTCCAAGTCCAGCTACATACTGCCTCAAGTACTACCATTACCATAGCAACTCCTGTAGCCGGAATATACGCTAATCCTCCTGCAGCTGCCATTGTGAGAATAATTGCCGGAATTCCCGGCCCATTTCCATTTATCTGCAATACAATTTCAATCAAAACTCCTATGGACAGCATTACTGCCGAAACAATACACACAAAAGAAACTACCGCTCCACACATTTTTAAAAAGAATTGAATTCCTCTTACTACTATAAATATAGCTGCCAGTGGGATTGCCAGTACAATCTTTAATAAAATAAGCAACGCTTTTCCTATCTTTTTCTTATCTATTTCTCGCATCTTTTTCCCTACATTTCATCTACTGTTTTTTTTTAGTTTATCATATTTGCTAGAAATTTCACAGAAAAATTTTACATGTTACCAGCTAAAAATATACTGACAGCAATACCTGCGATGGTTGCCAGCAACGCTCCCACAACAGTATATCTTGTTTTGTTTACGTTCGCTGCTATGAAATAGACCGAAATGGTATAAAAAATTGTTTCCGTACAGGACATCATAATTGATGCAATCAAGCCAATATAGGAATCTGTTCCAAATTCCTTAAAAATATCAAGAACCAGCCCCGTTGCCGCACTTGAAGAAAACATTCTGATAATAGCAAGGGGAACCAGTTCTGAGGGAAAACCGATATGTGTTGTAAAGTTACCCAGTAGGTATCCCAGCATATCCAAAAATCCTGATGCCCGAAGCACTCCCACCGCCACCATTAACCCTATTAGAGTAGGTAAAATTTTAACAACTGTCAAAAGACCATCCTTTGCCCCTTTTACAAATTCTTCATATACATGGCATTTCATAAGAATACCAAATCCCACAATATAGAATAATATTAAAGGTATACTTATCTCTGATAAAAAAACCAAAAACTTCATATATACTCCTGATGCCTTTTGTTCTATATTTACGCTGAATTTGCAAAAAAAGAATTGCCTTTTATATTTTCCTGTGCTTTTTTAAATATCCTTTTTTTCTGAAATAACACACCTCTACTGCAATAATCGCAATCGTAATCAAAATCACCGTCAGATATCCATATTTCCATCTTAAAAGCGGCATATTAGGAAAATTCATACCATACCATCCTGCCAGCAGCGACAATGGTAGAAATACTGTGGTGACAATGGTTAAAATTGTCATAATTTCATTTTGAGAAATATCAATCTGTGCCTGATATAATTCATGAAGCTGCAAAAGATTTTCCCGAATGTTCTCTGTATAACCATGAAGGCGAGACACACGGCTTGCCAGCATTTTCCATCCTACTTCCAGCTCTTCTGACAAGCACTCACCAAAATTCCCCTGTATTTCTTCTATCATATCTAAAAGCTGTACATAAAATCCGTGAAGACGTGTCATTGCCCTGCGGAACCTCATTAAAGCCTGAGGAAAATCTCTTGGCGGCTGAGCAATTAAAATATCTTCCAATTCTGTAATCCTCTCTTCTATCCTTTGCAAATAGGGCACCTCATCTTCAATCAACCCATTAAAAACCATCAACAATATCTGTAATTCCTGTAATTCTCCTGTACCTTCCATATCCTTTAGTTTCTCCAGCACAGGATAAATAATCCCCTCTTCATCCAGAAAGAGCACTTCT
>ENA-OQCW01000348-OQCW01000348.1-human-gut-metagenome-genome-assembly--contig:-NODE-348-length-30390-cov-3.612629_pt1 | contig 30390 bp, 33 predicted proteins | sample MGYA00242767_ERZ504593 | MGnify/ENA primary metagenome ERZ504593 (study PRJEB26092, sample SAMD00036307) | human gut metagenome | host: Homo sapiens | study: EMG produced TPA metagenomics assembly of... | reverse complement strand
ATAGTTTGTTCCCAGAGATGTGAGCATACCATTTAAAGAAATTGTTCTCATAATACTGAAATCTTCTCCTAATGGGTTAGAAATCACAATAGCTTTTCTTAACTCATCATTCTCAGGAATTAATAATTTATCAAATACCTTTGGACTTTCAAAAGAATAACAATATCCTGTGAAAATCCATTAAATTCTGCCATATCTCTGGCAACCTGCTCAATACGCAGTTTAAATGGAAGCTTTCCTGTAGTTGCCTCACCTTTTGGCAATGTTGTAGGAATGTTATCATAGCCATAGAAACGAGCTACTTCTTCTGCTAAATCTGCAATACGGAAGATATCATGTCTGAAAGTAGGTGCTACGATTTCTCCTGTGCTTTCATCATATTCTAATTCTACTCTGCTTAAATATTCTAACATTTCTTCTTTAGAAAGCTCTGTTCCAAGAAGGCTGTTAATCTTATCTGTATCAAAGGCAACACGTACCGGTTCTTTTACTTTTGAGTATACGTCTGCCATACCGCCTACCACTTCACCGCAGCCAAATTCTTCAATCAACTGGCAAGCTCTGTCAATGGCTGCCTGAGCATTGTTTGGATCTAATCCCTTCTCAAATTTACCGGAAGCATCTGTACGAAGTCCTACCTTTTTGCTGGACAGACGAATATTTACACCGTCAAAGCATGCTGCCTCTAAAAGAACGGTTGTTGCATTTTCTGTAATCATGGAGTTTTCTCCACCCATAATTCCGGCAATTCCCACAGGTTTCTTTCCGTCACAGATCATCAGTACAGAGTCATCTAAAATTCGTTCCTGTCCGTCTAAAGTAACAAATTTTTCATCTTTTTTTGCACGGCGAACAATGATTTCCTGTCCTTCAATGGTATCCATATCATAAGCATGCATTGGCTGTCCGAATTCTTCCATAACATAATTAGTAATGTCTACCAAGTTATTAATCGGACGAATGCCGTTAGCAGCTAAGCAGCGCTGCATCCATTTTGGTGATGGTCCGATTTTTACATTTTTTACCATTCTCGCACAGTAACGAGGACAAAGCTCTTTGTCTTCTACAGTTACTTTTACATAATCATTAATATCTTCAGAATTTCCTTTTACCTCTACAACCGGTGGATAAAATGGTTTCTGGAAAGTAGCTGCTGCCTCTCTTGCAATACCAATAACGCTGTAACAATCTACACGGTTGGAAGTAATTTCATATTCAAATACAACATCATGAAAACCTAAAGCTTCAATAGCACTTGCTCCAACTTCTGCATCTTCCGGAAAAATATAAATACCGTCTTCTGCTGCTTCCGGATAAAATTCCGTTGTAGAACCCAGTTCTTCAATGGAGCACATCATACCGCAGGACTCTACACCGCGAAGCTTTCCTGTTTTAATTTTTGTTCCTCCTGCAACACTTCCGCCGTCTAATACAACCGGAATTTTATCTCCTTCATGTACATTAGAAGCGCCTGTTACAATCTGAACAGTCTCTGTTCCGATATTTACCTGACAAACAATCAATTTGTCCGCATCTGGATGTCTTTCAATTTTTTCAATCTGTCCAATGACAATCTTTTCAAGGTCTGCATCCAGTTCCTCAAAACCTTCTACCTTTGTTCCTGATAAAGTCATTGCATCTGTATATTCCTGTGCGCTCACATCTAAATCCGGCACATATTTTTTAATCCATGATAATGATGTATTCATTTTTCTCTCTCCTCCTAGAACTGACGTAAAAATCTTGTGTCATTTTCATATAATAAACGCATATCGTCAATTTCGTATTTCAAAAGCGCAATACGTTCAAGACCTACGCCAAACGCAAATCCAGTGTATTCTTCCGGATCAATTCCACACATTTCCAGAACATGAGGATGTACCATACCACAACCTAAATTTCAATCCAACCGGAACCTTTACAGAAACGGCAGCCTTTGCCTCCGCATTTGAAACAGGAAACGTCTACCTCTGCACTTGGCTCTGTAAATGGGAAATGATGCGGACGGAATTTTGTCTTTGTTTCCGGTCCAAACAATTCTTTTGCAAATTCTTCTAAAGTTCCTTTTAAGTCTGCAAAAGTAATGTGTTTATCAATAACAAGACCTTCAATCTGATGGAAAGAAGGAGAATGTGTTGCATCTACTTCATCAGAACGGAATACTCTTCCCGGTGCAATCATACGAATTGGCAGCTTGCCCTCTTCCATTACACGTGCCTGTACCGGTGAAGTCTGTGTACGAAGTACAATGTTTTATTTACATAGAAAGTATCCTGTTCATCTTTTGCAGGATGTCCTTCCGGAATATTTAATTTTTCAAAGTTATATAAGTCATATTCTACTTCAGGACCTTCCACTACTTCATAACCCATACCGATGAAAATTCTTTCTACTTCTTCCAATGCAATGGTATTTGGATGACGATGTCCGATTTCCATTTTTTTTGCAGGAAGTGTTACATCAATCACTTCTTCTTTTAATTTTTTCTCTAAAGCTTCTGCTTCTAATTTTCCTTTGGTCTCTTCCAAAAGACTTTCTAACTCCGCTCTTACTTCATTTACCCACTGACCTACCTTTGGTCTGTCTTCAGGGGCAACATCTTTCATTCCTTTTAAAACTGCAGTTAATTCACCTTTTTTACCTAAAAATGCAACTCGCACTTCATTTAACTTATCCAAAGAATTTGCTTCCTGAATACGCTTTGCAGCTTCTTCCTGAATATGCTGTAATTTTTCTTTCATGACTTTCTCCTTTTATTTCTATATTTAGATGCAAAGGTCGTGTGTTCTTCACAAGCAGTATGATCCTTACAGAGCATTTTTTATTTCATAGGCGCAATTTCCTATTAAAACAATAAAAAACTCCATCCCAAAAGGGACGAAGTCATTACAATCTCGCGGTACCACCCTCGTTCCTGCCAATAAACGACAGGCACTCGTATCTGTTTAACGCACAGTTACGTCATCTCCTACTTCTGTAAAATACAGTTTCAAAAATGCAGCTCCAGTGGGAATCTCAATATCTGTTTGAACTGAGGAAAGCTTGCAGCCGGTGGCTTTCCATCTCTGGCAGAAAACAAGTATCTACTAACACTTTCTTTGCTTTTTTCATATCTGTCCTTTATTGTATCCATTTTCTTATCTGCTGTCAAGATTTTCTTTCATCCTCTTTCTTATCGTTTTTCAAAATAATGATTCACCTGTGCGCCCAGCATAACAAACATCATGCAAAAATACAGCCACAATAGTACCAACACAATAGTAGTCATACTTCCGTACATATTTGCAGCTCCATTAAAAAAGTCAATATATAAAGAAAAACAAAAAGAAAAAGTGGACCAACATACTGCACATAAAAATGCTCCCGGAAATTGGTTTCTAAAAGTTGCTTTTCTATTAGGAATAAATTTATACATCAATAAAAAAACAAGACACAGCGCGCTAAGTGTAATGAATACCCTCATGCTGATAATCATGGTTACAATCTTTTCCATGAAAGGAAAATGGCTGGTCAATTCCCGCTGCAAACTGTTTCCAAATACCTGCAAAGTCAAAGTCAATATAATTGATATTACAAAAACTAAGGTATAAAACACTGCCCGTATTCTGCTCATCAGAAAATTTCTAGTTTCCTTTACCTGATAAATATTATTAAATCCTCTTGTTAATGCCTGTATTCCCTTCCCTGCTGACCACATAGCAATCACGGCTGAAACCGGTACAACACCCAAGGATTTCTCGTAAACCTCATTCACAATGCCCTGTATAAAAGTTTCAAAGTTCTCCGGACATACCTGAAGCAGTGCATTGACTACCTCTTCTTTTGTCAATGGTGTATATTTAACCGAAGTCATTAAAAGAAGCATGAAAGGAATAAAAGAAAGTATGATAAAATATGCCGCCTGTGCGGCATAAGCCGTTACATGGCGTTCGTTCATGCTTTTTATAAATCCTTTTGTCACACCAAGGAAACGTTTTACCATACTTTCACCTCCACCTTCTTAGCAATATGAGAAATTGTATCACGGATTTTCATTCTTGACAACATCCTGCACCTGACCTAATTCTACTTCATTATAAAAATAATTCAAAATCTCCATATAAGTTTTCCCACTATCCGCCATGCCCTTTGCTCCATTCTGACTCATCCCAACACCATGCCCATAACCTCCACCTTTTACCTGATAACCAATCTGTATACCGGCATCATCTGTCTGTGGTTCCATTGTAAAATAAGCGCTGGGAAGGAGATTTCCTCCTTTCACAGAAGAACCATCCTGTCTGACAATCTCTGCGCCTACAGGTGCCAGAACAGAACGAATATCGTATTCGCTATAAAAGCTCTTTGCTCCTTGATCTGTTTCTATTTTCAAATGAAGTACAGCCTCTCCTTCTCCTTTTTCTACAATTTCTATATTTCGTATCTCTTTTACTTCAGGTAACAAATGCTGCACATTTCTTAAATATTTTCTCTGGAAAACATTTACTTCCCATTTGATACCAAGGTTCTGCAGAATCATAAGTGCAATCTACACTTTTCAAATAAGAAGATGGAGAAGAAGTTTCCCACACTTCATCTGTACTGGTTTTTCCATGGGAAGTAGAAAATAATATGCCTGAATGGGATTCCCATCCTTTAAAGAATTTCTCCCTTGGTTTCCTCCACTGCTGCGCTGGCGGACTCAGACTCTTCTATATTTTGATACACTTGATAGGAAACACTGTCGTCTACCTGTCCGTGAAGTTGTTCTAATTTTTTGCTTTTCAGCTGCACACAGGCATAAGTTCTGGCGCATACTGCCTGTGCTTTTAATGCTTCTTTAGGATAAGAAGCAGGCATTTCGCTGGGCACAACTCCGCAGAGATACTCCTCTAATGGCAACTCATTGACAAGATGCAATCCATGTTCATCTTCATAAATTTCTAAACTGCCTCTGTAAGAAGGCACTCCCTGTCCTCTTTTTAAGGAAGTAAGCATGACTCTGCATTCCTTATTTTCCGGTAAAAACGTCAGGCTGCCATTTGCAAGTTCCTGGCAGCCTGTTTTTAAAATCATTTTCTCTCCGGAAGAAAATTTTTTCTGAATTGCACCTTCTGTTTGATAAGCCCCTTGAAATTCCAAGGATACTTCTGAATGATAATAGCTTTTATAATCATTCGTCATTAAGACCACTCGAATGGAAGGTTCTTCCGAAATTGTTTTTGCCGTTTCTGTTTCCTGCTGCAGCTGTACTTGTTCCGGAAGTTCTGCTTTTGCACTTACCCATTCATTTTCCTTTTGCGCGTACTCTCTTAGAATTTCCTTTTCTGTGACCGCTTTCCTTTCTCCTGCTTTTCCGGCACACCATACAATCAAAATTCCTATAAGAGCAATGAGAATAATCAGGAATTTCCATTTTAACTTTTCTTTCCAATTCATAATCCTAATATATGCTTTTTTTTACTTGTTCATGCAAAAGGAGGCTGATTTTCATTTAACAGCCTCCTTCTATCTATTATTTTCTTACAGAAAATTTATAAATTGTTGTTGTATCGTATTTTTCACCTGCTTTTAATACAGAACTCTGAAAAGCAGCCTGATTGCAGGCATCCGGATAATACTGTGTTTCCATACAAAAACCACCGCGTTTCTCATATACATATCCGCCTTTTCCAGTCTCCTGTTCAATGAAGTTTCCAATGTAGAACTGCATACCCGGTAAGTCGGTAAACACTTCCATAACAATGCCAGACTCCTCTGAAAACGCTTCTGCTGCTTTCTTCATTTCTCCTTTTTCTCTGGATAAAGCATAATTATGGTCATAACCACCGCCAAATTTTAACTGTTCAAAATCTGCTTCTACATCTTGTCCGATTTTCTTTGGCTTTGTGAAATCCATTGGTGTTCCTTCTACCGGCAGGATTTCGCCTGTAGGAATTGCCTGAGAATCAGATACCGGTGTATATTCTGGTGCAAAAATCTGTACTGTATGATTTAACATTGCTTCTGCACCTGCATTATGACCTGCCAGATTAAAATATGAATGATTTGTCATATTTACCACAGTATCTGCATCTGCACTTCCCTGATAATGCAGGATAATCTCATTCTCATCTGTGAGTTCATAGGTTACATATCCCGTGAAATTACCAGGAAATCCCTGATCACCATCAGGACTTAAAATACAAAAAGTAATTGCATTCTTTTCTTCATCTATTTCTGTTACATTCCATACTCTGGTACGATACCAGTTCGGACCACTATGTAAATTATTTACATTATCATTAACTGCTAAAGAATAATCTTTTCCATTAATAGAAAAACCAGCATTTTTAATACGGTTTCCGTTTCTTCCAATAGTTGCTCCAAAATGTCCAGGATTTTTATAATATCCTTCAACTGTATCATATCCTAAAGCAATATCAATTTTATCCCCATTTTTATCCGGTACAAAAATCTGTACCAAAGTTGCCCCAAAATCTGTTACTGTAATTGTCATCTGATTTTTATTTGTAATACCATAAAAAAATACTTCCTGATTGTCCATACTTTTTCCAAAGGACTGCTTTGTAATACCCATTTTATCCCTCTCCTGTATTAGAAAATATAACATTTTTTATTTCACAGGACATAATTTCCTATGAGATAAAAAAATAAGCCCCGAAAGGCTCTTTTTTTGTCCCAGAATGCCGTTTCCTATCTTCTGACTCCTAGCTTATGCTAGGTGGGCAACCGCAACCGACTCGCTGTCTTCCGCTGCGCAATGACGGCTTGACATTAACTCGGCAATATAGGAATCCCGTTTAAAGTAATGTAGGTTCAAAATAAATAGGAGTGTCGCACATTCCAGGACTTCATATCATTATTATACTCTAGTATATGAATTTTTTTCAACAAAAATATACATAGTTAAACAAAAAAATTTTTTAATTAACTTAGGCTCATTTTTTTTACATAATCAAGACAAATATTTCTTACTTCTTCCATACGTTCTTTTGTCTTTGGATTTGTATAATTTATGCGATCAATATTATTATTTATATAATCATGTTCCTGAATATATCCGAAGCTGGAAGCAAAATTTAAATCAAAAATAAATGCCAGATAAGAAATCCACATATCCAAATGTGTGGTTCTCTCATTTTTCAAAATACTGCGTTTCTCGCGGATTGCCGCCATAATATTATCTGATACTTCCTCTGTCTCCACGACTTCATTTTGACACATCAAAATGTGCTTCCAGACTTTCCGTAGCCTTTACTCGGAAATTATCCAGTTTATCTGCATCTCGAATAAGTCTGCAATGAAGTAAAATTCGTTCGTCTTTGATTTCAGGCAGCTGATAAGCAGAATGCCAGTAAATTGCTTCCCGAATGATTTCATCATACGCATCTGTTTCGATAAAATCACGAATTTTCCCTTCTTCAAATAAAACCTGAACACCAAACTTAGCATGGTCCATGATGTCATCATCATAACTGTTATATTTCTTCAATTGCTCAAATCTTCCGATATCATGCAAAAGTGCAATCAAAAGTGCCAGTTCCCTGTCTTCTTCAGAAATATTCTCTCTGGTTGTAATATATTCTGCTGCTTTTACCACACAAAAAGTATGAACTCTTTTTAATTTAATCTTCTCGTCTTTTGCATCATAAGCGCTTAAATATTCCTGAAAGCTTTTTCTTGCATATTCTAAATCAATTTCTGACATTTTACTTTTCCTCTTTAAATCCCTAAGATTTCCATGACTGTCTCTGCCATTTCTGACACCTGTGCTGTTCTGTTATGACGAATTTCAGCTGTACGAATTTCTTCGATTGCCTGAGGCACTGAAATTTTTGTCAAGTTCAGACAATTCATCGACTAACTGGAAATCTTCCATAGCTTCATATTTTTTATCTATGGCAGTCATGACACTTCTTGTAAATTTAAAAGGACTTGCTTGTTGAAGCAATAACAGTCTTTGTAGTGTCCTGTGTCTCTTTCTTATATTTTTCATACACAGACTTTCCCTACTGCTGTATGAGTATCCAATACATATCCTGTTTCTTCATACACCTTGCCGGATTATCTGCGCTGTTTCTTCTTCATTGGCATAATTTCCATAAAACTCCTGAAGTTTTTCTTTCATTTCTTCTGTGATTTCGTATTTGCCTTCTCTACCTAGTTGTTCCATCAACATACGGTTTTTCTCTGCACTATTTCCTGCAATTTTATAAATTAATCTCTCCAGATTACTAGAGATTAAAATATCCATAGACGGAGAATTGGTCAGATGGAATTCACGATTTCTATCATAGCATCCTGTCTGGAAGAAGTCATAAAGCACTTTATTCTCATTAGAAGCACAAATAAAACGAGCAATGGGAACTCCCATCTCTTTTGCATAATAAGCTGCCAGAATATTTCCGAAGTTTCCTGTAGGAACTACCACATTAATCTTCTCATTCTCCTGTATTTCCCCAGACTCCATAAGTTTCAAATAAGCATATACGTAGTAAGCAATCTGTGGCACCAGACGTCCAATATTAATAGAATTTGCAGAAGAAAACTGAAAACCTGAATGAGCAAGCTTTTCTTTCATTTCTTTATTATTGAAAATATTCTTTACACCAGTCTGAGCATCATCAAAGTTGCCGTAAATTCCCACAACCGCTGTATTTTCTCCTTTTTGTGTAAGCATCTGCTTTTCCTGAACAGGACTTACTCCATCCTTTGGATAAAAAACAATAATACGAGTTCCTGGAACATCTGCAAATCCAGCCATTGCTGCTTTTCCTGTATCTCCTGATGTTGCTGTCAAAATCACGATTTCATTGGTAACGCCATTCTTCTTTGCTGCTGTAGTCAAAAGATGAGGTAAAATGGAAAGTGCCATATCTTTAAAAGCAATGGTTGAACCATGAAACAATTCCAAATAATAAGAATTCCCTCTTTTCACCATTGGTGCAATTTCCGGTGTATCGAATTTACTGTCGTATGCCTTATTGATACACTCTTTCAATTCTTCTTCTGTAAAGTCTGTCAAAAATCTGCTCATCACCTGATATGCAACTTCCTGATAACTCTTTCCCAACAATTCTTTTAAAGACACATCCAACGCCGGAATATGATCCGGTACAAACAATCCGCCGTCTTCTGCCAATCCTTTTAAAATAGCCATAGAAGCCGTAATCTTCTCTCCATTTCCTCGGGTACTTCCATATAATACTCCCATTTTTTCCTTCCTTTCTTACGGATATGTATAAAAATCGTGCACACCGTGTTTAAATAAAAATTTCAAATCCTTTTTAAACCACTGCACATTGCTTTTATCTGCATAAGCTTCTTCCATAAAAAACAATGCACCTTTAGAATAGTCTTCACCATCAATCGCTCTGTTTACAGCCTCCCTTGTATCCTCTGAAACTGTAACCGTATAAATCCTGCCATCTGCCGTAGGAGAAAACTGAGGGCTTCCTGCTACATTTTCCCACACAACCTCTGTAACTGTTGAAGGAAATTTAGGATTTTTTACTCTGTTAAAAATAACATTTGCTACCAGAATTTTCCCTTTTATATCCTCTCCTCCGGATTCTGCTTCTACAATTTTAAGAAGTGTATTGTAGTCTTCGTCCGACATAACCAGCTTATTTTCCGTAAAACCAATAGATTTCTCTTTTAAACGCTTTACTTCCTCAGCTCCCTGATTTCCAAAATCCAACCGGGAATGAATTTCTCTTTTTCCCATTCGCTGCCCTACCAGAACCACCTCAAAAGAAGTTCCTATTCTCTTTACTGCTCTTTGCGTATTTTGGCTAATTGCAACACCTTGAATAATAGATTTCAAGCTTTCTTCACGTACCTGTATTTCTTCTTTGGCACTTACCTGTTGAGTCGAAAACACAATTGTCATCATCAGCATTACTACCACTGCCAATTTTGCCTTTTTCTGTCTGTTATTTCTATCCATAAAATCTTCCCTTTAGTAAGTCCTTATTTTTCTCTCATAAACATCTCACTAAAATGGATTATAATAGACACTTTACCGGAAAGTCAAGTTATCCCAACCTTCTTTAGGTGTTTTGCACGATTTTCCCAAAATATTCCCCTGTTATTTTTATATATATTGCATAATTTTAACGATTATTTATGGCTGCAACCAACGCATCAATGGACGCATGAATAATATCTTCATGTACACCTGCTCCCCATGCCAAAGTACCATCCGGTTTCTGAATTCCCACATAAGCAATAGCTCTTGCATGAGAACTTTTTTCCAAAGCATGCTCCTGATAAGTAACTACTTCATACTGGAAACCATAAGCTTTCTTCAGTGCATTGCTTACCGCATTTAAACTTCCGTTTCCAGATGCTTTTATCGTAATAGGCTTTTGGTTAAAGCGCGTTTTGATTTCTGCTGTTACGCCGTTTTCTGATTTTTCAAAATGAGTTTCTTCTATAACTAACGGAGAACTTGTATTTTCAAAAGTCTTTTTAAACAGTTCAAAGATTTCTTCCGGCAGAAGTTCTTTTTGTCTGTGGTCAGACACTGCCTTTGCCGTATACCCCATTGCTTCTCGCATTTTAGGAGGAAGATTTAAACCAAATTTTGTTTCCAGAATGTAACCTACGCCGCCCTTTCCTGACTGGCTGTTAATGCGAATGACGTCAGCGTCATAATTACGTCCTAAATCAGAAGGATCAATCGGAAGATACGGCACTGTCCAATGTTCAGGCTGCTTTTCCTCCTGCCAGTGCATACCCTTTGCAATAGCATCCTGATGAGAACCGGAAAATGCTGCAAAAACTAATTCACCACTGTAAGGACTTCTCTCATTAATTTTCATACCTGTAAATCCTTCATATTTTTCACAGATTTCTGTCATTTCTGAAAAATCCAATTCAGGGCAAACGCCCTGTGCATACATATTCAATGCAATTGTAACAATATCCGCATTTCCTGTACGTTCGCCATTTCCAAAAAGTGTCCCCTCAATACGATCTGCTCCTGCTAAAAGTCCCATTTCCGCATCTGCCACACCACAGCCTCTGTCATTGTGCGGATGAAGAGAAATCACAACGTTTTCTCTATATTTTATATTTTTACAGATATATTCAACCTGACTCGCATAGACATGAGGCATGGAATGCTGAACCGTAACCGGCAGATTGATAATTGCTTTTCTGTCACTTTGAGGTTTCCATACATCCAACACAGCATTGCACACTTCCAGAGCATATTCCGGCTCTGTACCTGTAAAACTCTCCGGACTATATTCAAAACGATAATTTTCTCCTGCCTGCTCTGTTAAATCTTTTAAAAGCTGTGCACCTTTTACAGCTATTTCTAAAATTTCCTCTTTGCTCTTTTTAAAAACCTGCTCTCTTTGTGCCAAGGAAGTGGAATTATACACATGAATAATGACATTTTTTGCACCCTTTACAGCCTCAAAGGTTTTTTTGATAATATGTTCTCTTGCCTGTGTTAAAACCTGAATGGTAACATCGTCAGGAATCAGGTTTTCTTCAATCAAGGTACGGATAAATGTATATTCTGTCTCTGAAGCTGCCGGAAATCCCACCTCAATTTCCTTAAATCCTATTTTTGTAAGGAGCTTAAAAAATTCTATTTTCTGTTGTAAATTCATGGGAATTACAAGTGCCTGATTTCCATCACGTAAATCTACACTGCACCACACCGGGGCTTTTTCTACATAATCTTTTTCTGTCCAATCCATACATTTTACCGGTGGAAGAAAATACTGTCTTTTATATTTGCGATAATTCATTTTCTAACTCCTCCCCTTTATATAAAGAAATATTTTCTTAATACAATAGCACTTTAAAGTGAAACCGTCAATAATTTTGTGCCTTTTTCATTCCAAAGAGAGATTCTTGATATATACGTAAATATGACAGTCTCTTTTTTCTGGTCTTTATCTCTGACTAATACTTATATTATTTTATTTTTATCACAGCCTCATACGGACGCATCTGTTCATTCAAACAGTTATCTTTATAATTCTGAATTAACGTTTCCGCTCCGTCCCAGTCTTTCAATATCGGACAGTCTGCTGTCTTATCGCTGAAGTTGACGCAAACAAGAATCTTGGTATCTGCATTTGTACGGGTATAGGCAAAAATCTGCTCGTCTTCCTCCATCAGCAAATCAAACTCTCCATTTACAAATACCAGATGTTCTTTCCTGAGTCGAATTAATTTTTTATAATAATGAAACACAGAGTTCTCATTAGCCAGTTCTGCCTCTGCATTAATCTCGGTATAATTCGGATTTACTTTCATCCACGGAGTTCCTGTTGTAAATCCTGCGTTTGCTTCTGCATTCCACTGCATCGGAGTCCGGGCATTGTCCCGCCCTCTGGCATAAATGGATTCCATAATATCTTCCTTTTTATATCCTGCTTCCAGTCTCTCTGTGTACATATTACGGATTTCGATATCCTGATAATCACTGATATCTGCAAAGCGGACATTTGTCATTCCCAGTTCTTCGCCCTGGTAAATGTACGGTGTGCCCTGCATTCCGTGCAATAACGTTGCCAGCATTTTTGCAGACTCTGTGCGGTATTCTTTATCATTTCCCCAGCGGGATACGATTCGCGGCAGATCGTGGTTGTCCCAGAACAAACTGTTCCATCCACAGCCATGCAATTCTTTCTGCCATTTTGCAAGCACTTGTTTCAACTTTACAAAGGGAAGTGGAGCAATATCCCATTTTGCCTTCCCTTCCTGCTGATCCAGTCCAATGTGTTCAAACTGAAACACCATAGAAAATTCACTTCCATCCGGATTGCTGTACAATTTAGCCCGGTCAATATTGGCTCCCCAAGCTTCTCCTACCGTAATTAAATCACCTTTTTGAAATGTTTCACGACTCAATTCCTGAATAAATTCATGAAGCTTTGGGCCGTTATTTGTAATTTTCAAATCCGGCTCTTTTGCGATCTGGTCAATCACATCCAGACGAAATCCACCTACACCTTTGTCCATCCACCACAGGATCATATCATAAATTTCCCTGCGCACCTTCGAATTCTCCCAGTTCAGATCCGGCTGTTTTACGGAGAACTGATGGAAATAATACTGCCCTAATTCCGGTACCCATTCCCACGCAGAACCGCCGAATACGGATTTCATATCATTTGGATAGGTTCCTTCTTTGCCATCTCTCCAAACATAATAGTCATGGTACGGATTGTCTTTGCTTTTCTTCGCTTCCTGGAACCATCTGTGCTCATCGGACGAATGGTTCAAAACCAAGTCCAGAATAATCCGAATGTTCCGCTTCTTTGCTTCCTCGATAAGTGTTTCCATATCATTCAGATTTCCAAACATCGGATCAACATCCTGATAATCAGAAATGTCATAACCGTTGTCATCCTGCGGTGACTTGCAGACCGGAGACAGCCAGATTGCATCAATCCCCAACTCTTCCAGATAACCTAATCTCTGTATGATTCCCTTTAAATCCCCAATTCCGTCTCCGTTGCTATCTTGAAAACTTCTCGGATAAATCTGATAAACAACCGCGTGCTTCCACCATTTTTCATATTCTATATGCTCCATCTCATCTTTCCTTTCTCCGTATTAATGTTCCATTAACTCCCAATTGTCCATTTTCAAACTGCCGTGCAAACAGCACTTCGCCACCATCCTTGATGTCTACCGTCTTTTCCGAACAGTTCAGCAGTACTTCCAACTGATTTCCTGCATCATCCAGCTTAATATATTCTATCAGACGGTCTGCTGCGTATTCCTCCGGAAAATGAAAATACAAGCTTTTACATGCCGCCTCGTTTTTCCGCATAGAAATCAAAGTTTTCATTATTGAAATTTTCCCTCTATTTTCTTCTGTTTCTAATTCTCCCCACGGCATGCATCTGCGGCAATCCGGGTCAAATCCACCTTCCATGGCAATCTCTGTTCCGTAGTAAATACACGGACTGCCCGGCATGGTAAAGAGGATTGCAAGCTGTTGATAAAACTTATCCAAATCATTAAATCGACTCATCAACCGCTGTGTATCATGAGAGTCTAAAAGGTTAAACATTACATTATTATTCTGCTGCATATACATCGTATAACAGTGATTTACCATATATTCAAATTCCACTTTTTCCATTTCTTTATCCAGAAAGAAATCATGAATTCCGCTCATCAGCGGATAGTTCATCACAGCATCGTACTCGTCTCCGTAAAGCCACTGGCTGGCATTGTGCCAGATTTCTCCCAGCAGATATAAATCAGCTTTTTTCTTTCTCAAACGGTTTCTAAGCTGTTTTAAAAAAGTATGGGAAATCTCATTTCCCACATCAAACCGGATACCATCAATATCAAATTTCTCAATCCAGTCTTCGCAAATTTTCCCAAAATAGTCCATTACTTCTGTGTTGTTTGTATTGAGTTTTGGCATTCCATCTGTAAATGCAAAAGAATAAAAACGTCCATCTCTTGTATCTGCCCGTTTGCCCAGCTGTTCCCAGTCATGAACCATAAACCAGTTTGCGTATTCAGAATCTTTTCTCTTTTCTAAAATGTCCTGCCACGGAGCGAATTTGCGACCGCAATGATTAAATACCGCATCCACCATAATACGAATTCCATGCTCATGAGCTTCCTTTACCAATGCAGCAAATTCTTCTTCTGTTCCGAAATGCGGATCAATTTTTGTATAATTTGTAGTATCATATTTATGATTGGATTCTGCTTCCATAATTGGGTTCAGATAAATACCTGTGATCCCCAGATTTTCCAAATAAGGCAGCCTCTCCCGAATTCCATTCAAATCCCCTCCAAAGCGTTCTTCATTAGTTACCTCTCCGCTACGCCACGGAAGCACATCTGCCTCTTCTTTGATTTCTGCTCCTCTGCAAAAGCGATCCGGAAATATCTGATACCAGACTGTTTCATTGACCCAACTTGGAGTTTCATTAACATCTGCCATTGGAAGGATTGCATACTCTGCCGGACTTTTCAAGGTATAAGCAATTAACTTGTCTTTGATGCTTCCCTGACGAATTCCCTGACGTACAAGAAATCTTCGGATTTTCCGCTGTGCTGCACAGGTCAGCTTTCCATACCATTCCATCAGCGTATCATTGTCATGAGTTCCGGTATAAATAATCATATTTTCTACATCATGGAAACTGTCATAGGCATACTTTCCGTTTGTTTCAATAGAGAATACGAGAATTTTCATGCCTTTCAGGTGATAATGGTTCTTCAGTTCCAATACTTCCGGCCGCAGATCTCCCAAATCCTCAGCTACCAGATTCACTCCCTGAATTTTTGCTTTCAGCGTATCGATCACTTCATAGCCCGGCGCCTCGATCCACTCACCCTCAATCGCAGTGGGACAACTTGCCGGAATTTTCCAGAAAGTATCAAAAGCACGGAAATGATCAATTCGAATAATATCAAATAACTTGCTGCTATATCCAATTCTGTCTACCCAGAACTGATACTCATTTTCTTTCAGATAATCCCAGTCATAAATTGGATTGCCCCATCTCTGTCCTGTAACACTGAAATAATCAGGCGGCACACCTGCAATAAAAATCGGTCTTCCATCGGTATCCAGAAGAAAATTCTGTTTCCCTGCCCAGACATCTACCGAGTCCACTCCTACGTAAAACGGCACATCTCCCATAATCTGAATGTCAGCTGCGTTTGCCTCTTCTTTTAATCGCATCCACTGGCTGAAAAACTGATACTGTAAAAACATCTGATACTGTACTTCTGCTTCCAGTTCTTCTGAAAGAGAAGTTCTTGTCTCCGGCCAATTTTTGGCTTCTGCCGTCCATTCATTCCAGCAGCTGCCTCCATGCTTCTTTTTCAAGGCACAAAACACACTGTACTCATATACCCAGTCCTGTGAAGCAAAGTCCTTGTAAGCATCTTCATTTTGTTTACCTTGTGCACAGAATGCTGTAAATGCCTCTCTCAAATAGGGCTCTTTAAAAGTACGGACTGCATCATAATCTATCTGTACTGTGTTTTCACGAAAGCTCTCTGCCTTTGCCTTTAATAGTCCTTCTTCATACAAAATGTCCAGGCTGATATACAATTCATCTCCCGCACAGGAGGAATACGGCTGATACGGTAGGCTTCAGCGCCCATCTCCCCCACCCCGGTGCGGGATGGAAGAGAGGCAACCGGCATTAAAATTCCGCTCTTTTTCATTGTAATATATCTCCTATAATTTCCAAATATCTTTATTATACTCTGCTATTGTTCTGTCAGATGAGCAAAAATCCTTGCTTTTGCAATATTTACAAGCATTTTCTTCTCCCATGCTTTTTTCATCTTCGTAATCTGCCAGCATCTGCTCTTTTTGTCTTGATATATTCTTTTACATCCAGAAGTGCCATAAACCAGTCTTTTCCCACGATTTCTTTATACAGTCGTCCCAAGTTTACTGGATCTCCGATGCGGATCAGCTCTTTGCTGATGATGAAATCAACCAGTTCTTCTATCATCGGATCGTTGTCGTAAATATCTGCCGCACAGTAACCGCCCGTAGCATACAGATCAATCACCTTCTCAGATTTTTCTCCGAAGATGTAAATATTGTCATCACCAACTAACTGATGGATTTCTACATTTGCTCCGTCCTCTGTTCCCAATGTTACCGCACCATTCAACATGAACTTCATGTTTCCTGTTCCGGAAGCTTCTTTAGATGCCAGCGAAATCTGTTCGGAAATATCACATGCCGGAATCAGTTTTTCTGCTTTTGTCACGTTGTAATTCTCTACCATGACGATTTTCATATATGGGCTGACCTCCGGATCATTTTCAATCAACTGTTGTAAGCAGAGGATCAAATGAATGATATCTTTTGCAATGGTATAAGCCGGCGCTGCCTTTGCTCCAAAAATCATCGTGAGCGGACGTTTTGGCAGGTTCCCCTTCTTGATTTCTTTGTATTTATAAATTGCATAAAGAGCATTCATCTGCTGTCTCTTATACTCATGGAGACGCTTGATCTGAATGTCAAATACAGAATTCTCATCAATATCAATATTCTGTGTCAGCTTCAGGTATTTCTTCAGTTCAACCTTGGCTTCTTTCTTGATTTCTTTTAACTTCGCCAATACAGCCTCATCATCCTGATAAGCCAGAAGTTTTTCCAGTTCTGTGGCGTTGTCCATGTATCCGGTCCGATTAATTCTTTCAGATATTCTGCCAGTCCATGATTGCAGTGTGTAAGCCATCTGCGGAAAGTAATTCCGTTTGTCTTATTGTTGAACTTCTCCGGATAAATATCATAAAACGGTTTCAGCTCAGACTCTTTGAGAATTTCTGTATGAAGAGCTGCAACACCATTGACCGCATATCCAAAATGAATGTCGATGTGCGCCATATGTACTCTGTCTTGCTCATCGATAATATATACCTTTGGATCGTGGAAATCTCTTCTCACTCTTGCATCTAGTTCACGGATAATCGGAAGCAAGTGAGGCACTACCTTTTCCAGATAAGAAATTGGCCATTTTTCCAACGCTTCTGCCAAAATCGTATGGTTTGTATATGCGCAGGTTTTGCTTACCACATCAACTGCAGTATCCATATTAAATCCCTTCTGTTCTGTCAGAATACGGATCAACTCAGGAATTACCATAGTCGGATGAGTATCGTTAATCTGGATACATACGTGCTCGTGCAAATGATACAAGTTTACACCGCGCTCTTCTGCCTCTTTCAAAATCAGCTGTGCCGCATTGCTTACCATGAAATACTGCTGGTAAATACGCAGAAGCTGTCCTGCTTCATCACTGTCATCCGGATAGAGGAACAATGTCAGGTTCTTGTCAATGTCATTCTTGTCAAAGGAAATGCCCTTGCCGATGATACTCTCATCTACGCTGTCCAGATCAAATAAATGCAGTTTATTGCATCCGTTGTTATACCCCGGAATATCAATGTCGTACATGGTGGATTTCAATGTAAAGTCTTTGAATGGAACTTCAAAACTTGTCTCTGTTCTTGTCAGCCAGCTTTTCTCTGTAATCCACGGATTTTTCTCTTCCCACTGTTTATTATCGGCAAATTTCTGAAGAAACAGACCGTCGTGGTAATTCAGTCCCACACCGTCTCCGTTCAATCCCAGTGTTGCAATAGAATCCAGGAAACATGCTGCCAGACGTCCCAGACCGCCGTTACCAAGAGATGGCTCCAATTCTACTTCTTCGATTTCTGTCAGGTCATGTCCGTGTTTCTTCAATACTTCTCTTGTTTCTTCAAAAAGTCCTAAATTAATCAGATTGTTAGATAACAGCTTTCCAATTAAAAACTCTGCAGAAATATAATATAATTTTCTGTCTCCCTCGTTGTGTTTCATTCCCTGCATCTTCTCTTTCAACAATGTCAAAAGAGCTGCATAAATTTCCTCATTGGATGCCTCTGTGATGCTCTTGCCACAGCTTGCTTGTAACATTTGTTCTAATTCTCTTTCCATCTTTGTTCTCCTTTCGCATTTACTTTTTACAGGCACTGGGATTATTATTTTTTTCCAGTTGTTCATATACTCGAAGAATTTCTCCAACACTCCATGCCTGTGCAAAACATCCTTTAGAAGATACCGGATTTTTTCCGTCATAAATTTCCGGAAGCTGTCCGATGCATCCTTCTCTCAACGCGCTTTCCATAATTTCCAGCTGCTCTGTTACAGTCTGTTTTGCCGTTTCACTATAATTATATACTTTCAAATATGCCAGATAATATGCTCCCAAAGGGAATGTCCAGACAGTCCCCTGATGATATGCCATATCCCGATCCTTCATTCCCCCCTCGTAGACAGGATGAAACTGTTCATCCGCCTCTTCCAGGGTGCGTAACCCATAAGAAGTATATAGCTTTTCAAATACCGTTTCCACTATCTGCCGTTCTTTTTCCCCATCTAAAATGGAAAACGGCATTGAAACTGCCCAAATCTGATTACATCGAATCTGCTCATCCGCATAAGTCCCTGAAATTACATCTTTTAAACAGCTTTTTTCCGGCATCCAGAACTTCTCTGCAAAGGATCTGCTTGCCTGTTCTGCCTGTTTCGTATAGCGTTCCGCTTCCTGCTTCTCTTCTGCAAAAGATTCACACATAGTCTGCAGCCATTCTCCGCTTTCTTTTGACTGATCTTCTGAGGGTGACCATACCATCAGACGTACCTTTTCTTGTTTCGTTCCACTTTCTGCTTCTTTTCCACATCCTGCCAGCCCCAAGACTCCCAGACATGCAGCAAGCAAAATTGCACATCCTCTTCTCTTCATATTTCTCTCACTTTTCAAAAAAGTTTCGTATTGTTTCGTTTAATTTGATAATAGCACTCTCTTTTTATTTCGTCAATTGTTAGCTGTATATCTCTGCATCTTTCTATGTTTTGCACAGTTATTCGTTGTATTTATTATACATATTTCATAAATGAATTTTCCTTTTATAAAACTTTACGAACCTTTCCCAAATGATATACATTGCCTTTTTTCAAGTTCTATATATATAATAGAAGAAATAAGAAAAAACTTGAAAAAACCTAGAAAGGATCCATTATGGCCACATTACAAGACATCGCAAACCGACTGAACATTTCAAAAGGTACGGTTTCCAAGGCTTTAAACGGAGCTCCAGACATCAGCGAAACTTTACAAAAAACAGTTCTTGAAACAGCTGTAGAAATGGGATATACAAAAATCCGCCGCCAAAAAGATGTTCAGAAAAAATTATGTATTCTAATAGAAAATATGGAATACAAAGAACCTCACCAATTTGGTTATGAGATTATTCTCGGATTTCGCCAATTGGCTGAGCCTGCCGGATACACGGTAGATATTATTGATACAAATGAAAAACTGCAGAAAAATATGCCCTACGATGTTTTTATGCTGCAAAATCACTATCATGGTGCTTTTATTGTGGGTTTTTCTCTGAACGACCCATGGATGAAAGATTTTCGCACAAGCCAAATCCCCACTGTTTTGTACGATAACTATATTATTGCCAACCCTAATATGGCTTATGTCGGAATTGACAATACCGAGGGAATGGAACTTGCTGTTTCTTATCTTAAAAAGATGGGACACAAGAAAATCGGCTATCTGAGCAATGCCCTGGGATCCCATATCATGCAGGTACGGCACAAAGCATTTTTTCAGGCACTCAAACAGAATGGTTTAAAATCCGATCCGACTTATGCCGGAAATTCTTACTATATTACACAGTGCTTAGAAAAGCATCTCCCCCGTCTTTTAAATCTCGGCGTTACTGCTATCATCTGCTGCCATGACTTGATTGCAAATGCTGCCATGGTACAGTGTCAGCAACTTGGATACCATGTTCCGGAGGATATCAGCATTGTCGGATTTGACGATTTGCCCATTTGCGCTTACACCTCACCTCCGCTCACAACCATCCGCCAGGATCGAATTCAATTAGGCAAAAGTGCTTATGCAGCATTGACAAGCATTCTTGAAAAGGTAGCGATTGGAACATTACTTTTACATGCAAAATTGATAGTGAGGGAATCAACAGGAGAACCTAAAAATATCAAATAGCCCAAATATTAATTTATCCTTTGTTGTCATTATTTTCCCTATTTTCCGGAGGATTTTTTACCATTTTCTTAATCATTCTTTGAAAAAATTCAGAATATATTTACAAAAGCGTGGACTATTGTGGATATAACCGATTTGCCTCCTTTTCTGCATTATTTAGCTGCATTTATCTGACTGACTGGCTTCATGCAGGCATATACGTTTTAGAATTGTCTGATGAAAATATTACTGAATTGGAATATAAAGATAATAATGCCGTTTTACATTTCAAACAGCCAGGTGATATTTAATTATATTTTATTACAGATAATGATATAAAGAATGATACTGTAACTATTACTGTTACCGACAAAGTTGCTGAAAAGAAGGCTGAAGAAAAATGAATTAAAGAGGAACAAGAGGCTGCTGCTAAAGCCGAAGCGGAAAGAGTTAGAGCCGAGCAAGAAGTTCGAGCTCAAGAACAGTTTTAAGTGGCAGCATTGCGGAAAGCAGAAAATCAAGACCATGTAAAAATTGCTACTAAATACTTACACTCCACCTTGACAATATAATATACTTACCTGAGAAGCCGGGGGACGTGCTGCACCCGTTCCGAGCCTGTCGGAGGTGGTGCCAATGAGTACATACGAAGAATTAAGTCTGATTGTAAGTGTCGCCTTATTAATCGTTACTATTCTCAATTATACCAAAAAAATAGCCCGTCCTGACCCTGCAAAAGTCGACGAGCTATTTTCAATAGTTTTTCTTTTCGCCGGGACGGGGAAGTGGTGGTTCCCTTCCGGCTTTCGTGTGTGCGCTTTCCGGCGTACACATGAAATTAAAAACCCCTTGTAAATCAAGGGGTTTAAGCGTCGGGGCAACAGGATTTGAACCTATATTGTACATATAATATAGAAGAAACACTTTCACTCAAAACCCTAAACTCCGCATAAATACTGGGTTTTAAAAATTTTTGTTTCGATAAAAATTTGAACATTTGAACCCAAAATGCAACCTATGCAACACGAAATGCAACACGAAGATGATACAATATATGCTCCCCGGAAACAACCGGGGAGATGTTTTTTTTACAGAAGAAAAGCACCCCTAAGGATGCTTTTACTCCCTTCATAAATTCTCATGAAAAGATAAAAATATTTGAAGGCTATTTTACGCATTTTATAAAAACTCTAAGTCTGTTTCCTTAACAAAAGGATGTATAGGTTTGATCGCATTTTCACTAGTTCTTTGAATTCCATACTGGAAATTAAATAAGTGCAAAACTTGCTGAACCTTCCTTTTGTTCATGCCAAACTTCTGAGCAACATCTGCAATTCTAGCAGTACGATTATAATTATCTACAATTTCATGCGCTAATGTAAGTTTTTCAGAACTCATTTTTTATCTCCTTTCAATATTTTATCTTTCTTTCCTTTTGATATATTATTTTTATGAATATCTACATTGTAGTTCATTACTTGCAAATATGCAATACCAAAATTACACCAATGCCCCTCTATCATCCGTCCGAGCCATGTGCCCGTCATCCAGAAATGCATATAATTCGCTGCCAATCCAAACAAGCTCATTGCGTGCCATATAGCCACTTTCCTTGAGCCAGAACCAATTTCCGTTTTCATCTTTGTACCATTCTTTTTTCATCATGGTTCCATCTTCCCGCAGGCGGAACCAATTTCCGTTAATATATTGCCAGCCTGTTTTCATGGCTCCGAAAGTACCATCATGTTTTTCGTTTAAATAATACCAGTGGTCATTGATAAATTGCCACCCTGATACAACATAACCATTCTCATTGAAGTAATACCATGTGCCCTCAATTTTCTCCCACGCAGATTTGGTATAGGAACCATCTGCGTGCTTGTACCACCAGCCGGTATCATCACTAATCCATTCAGGTTTGTTCACATTGTCAGTGTATGAAATTCCCAAAGTCTTTAAAATTCCTTTTGCATACGCCACTCCAAAGTCTGACTGCTCTGCTTGCGTGTCTGCCTGTGCTGCATCTGCTGTATTATCTACAAAGACACCCTCTACAATTATAGATGGAGCTTTAATGCTTCGAATAAATCCAAAGTAATCATTTCCGGAAGAATTTGCCTTTGTTTTTAATCCCCTGCTGTTCTGTCCGATTGCCTTTACTTCTGCCTCAATATTCTGTGCAAGGATTTTGCCTTTGCCACCCTTTAAGGTATGGATTACCTCAAAACCATCCCCTCCTCCTGCGTTATTATGGATATCTACTGCATAATCTGGATTAAATGCATTACATTCTCTAATTTCCTCAGATAAAGGGTCGTCTTCATCTGCTGTACGGCTCATTTTAACTTCTACACCGTGCGCCTGTAAATAATCTCTACAAGCTAATGCCATAGATAAATTAACATCTGCTTCTTTAATATATCCAACTGCTCCCGGATCTGAACCTCCATGTCCTACTCCTAAAAATACTTTTGCCATAATTATTCTCCTTTCCGTCTCATCTGGCATAACAAAAGAGAGCCTGTTTCCAAGCTCTCTTCCTGTAAGTTTTTTATTCTTCTTTATTTAACTGCTTCACCATCTGATTTATGTATGTACTTAACCCTGCCACAAGAATACCCTGTGTAATCGAGGTAAAAACTGCCAAAGCAATTTCCTGTCCGGTACTGCACGCACAGGTAGCAAATACATAGATTGCACTAATTACAACACCAATTCCTCCAAGAAGCAGAGGGATGTATTTATCTTTTATAGTCTGTGACTGTTTCAGCCACATTCCTATAAAATAAAGTACAATTGCTACTACAGTTAGCTCTGGTTTTACATAATTCATAATCTGTTCCATACTCATTCCTCCATATCGTGCGCCTGTTTATTCAGGTGCTTTTCCATCTTATTGATTGCTTCTGTTACAGGCCCATTGCACCCCTGTTCCTGCAAGCCTTTCAAGCATGCTAACAGTCCGTATGTAATTAAGCACTGCTCTTCGTTAATTCTTTTCATATCATCCGCATGCAATTCCTGTAATTTCTTTAATTTCTTTTCTGTTTCATGTGGTTTCTGATAAAATTTATAGATAGCAACCAAAAGGCCTCCGATTATGCTCATAGCTCCAATCAGACTTGCCAATTTTAAAATTGTTTCAATATCAATATACATTTTCTGTCCTCTATTCTATTTTTTGCAATAAAATAAGACCACTAAGGTCTTGCACGTATCTCCATATATTCTCCTGTCACAAACTGTCGAACGTTTTTTCTTGTGTTTCTGTATGTACCGGGTATACTAATCTTATAAGGCTGGATTGCTTATCTCTTATGTATACTTTTTCTTTTTGTTGTTCGGTAGCAGTCCAGCTCACTTCTTTTTTAAGTCTTTAAGCAGTCTCTCTCCAAATATTGGAGTCCACACCGAATGCTCCCGGTTCCCAGACGTTATTATCTACCATAGACTCCCACTTTTTGCCGTTGTGGGTACACTTAGAACCTGTCTGCCATTTTACCGGAGGGATGCCGTTGTAAGGTTCCCATACTGGACATTCTTCTACAGCTGGTGGTTCTGGTTCTGGCACAATAGTGCCGCCACTTTCTACGGTTTCTTTAATTTTCTGCACTGTAGCACTTAATTTTTCCACTGTTTCTTGCAATGCAATCTGTTTCTTAGAGATTTCCTCAATCTGTTTTTGCAATGGAGCATTGGAATTTTCTGGATTAGCATTCGCCTGAGCCAGTGCAATAAGTTCATCTCTCTGCTCATCTGTTAATTCACTCTGCACCCACTTTGTATCAATTTTCTTTAAGATATTCTCTAAAGAGTATTCCTTAGAGTTAATTACATTTTTAAAAATTTCGTACATAATCATCATTTCCTTTCTTATAGTAATGCTTTGCTTACCTCTGCAATCTTGCTATCTATGTAAGACTGTGTATCTACTGTATAAGTAAGTTCCATGCCTGCATCTGCATTGTTAGATACAATCGTGTTAGAGTGGTTTGTGTGTAGCTGTTTAAAAGCGGCAATGGTTTCTGGCGGTAAGTCGGTTTCGATTGGAGTTTTTAAGGCGTATAACACTTCTACCGGCTTTCCGCTGTCATATTTTTGTTTTAATAAATTTTTAAATTCATTTACAGTTTTTGTAGTGTACAAATAAATTCCATTATCATCCACACTAAAAGTCAATTCTTCCTGCTTTTGCCCTGTAATCGGAATTCTCTTTCCGTAATTACACATTCCTGTATTGTTTCTTGTATCATTAACTTTTAAATAATATGATGTGCTGCTTCCGATATTGTCCGCTAGTGCCTCGCTTCCATCAAATATCCTCTTTTCAATCCTCTGCACATACTTCCATCTTGCTAAGTCTATCTCGTCTGTAATCCACTGTTGCCCTGTTTCATCCGTGTAATTGCCGTTTTCCTCTACCTTTAATCCCGGCAAGCCGTTTGGAGTTTGAAGAGTAGTAGTTTGTTCTTTATATGGCTCGTAGGCAGTTGATGTTGTTCCATATTCCACCTGATAATCTCTAATAGTTACAGCTTTTCTCGCTATAACATCCAGAAAACATACTCCAACTTTAATTTTAGCTACCACGCTGCTAAACTTGATGGGTATATTGCTTCCTCTTCTGTAGTATATTAATCCTTTATAATGATTATTGTATGCCATTTTCCATGTGTCGTTGCTGATCGCGCTTTCAGAGTCTTTTATCTCTTCGCCTAATTTGTTGTAAGCTTTAAATAAGATTTTCGCACCTTTTTCTTCTGTATCTTGTTCTTCAGGCAAAGTAGCCTCCATTCGGAAAACAAGTTCTTTATTTTTGCTTACATCAATATCGTTAAAATAGAGGTAATCTCCGCCCCAATTATTCACCGTATCGAAAGCTATAACCCCATTTTTTATTGTGTAGCTCCCTACATCATAGCTACTACTTATTGCGTCTTCGGAAACATTGATTAAATTTTTCCCAGTTATTTTAACCTCAATATTTCCGCTTTCTCCTGCGCTTACAATCGGGACTGGATTTTCTGTTGTAGGTACTCCATTCTGCTCAGATTTTCCAAATACGCTAAGCTTTATAAGTGGCAACTTAGCACTATCCTTAATCTGGATTATACCCCCCCCCGAAATTTTCTGACTAATTAAAGCGTTTTGAATTTCGAGGATTTGTTTTTGCAGGGATTGATTCTCTTCTTTAATTCTCTTTCCGATATATGCTTCCGTATCCGCTACATACTCAACAGATATTTCGTTTTCTGATGTCAGTACGGTTGTAGGGTAATTTGTGTGAATTGCCTTTAATTGCTCGCTATCAACTGGAGCGGTTATCACTTGCTCCACATACTCTTCGTATTTATCATTTTCCCCAACAGAAAAACAGTATTTCAGTCCCTCTTTTGGAGCAAGCAAATTCGTATATCCTTTTACATTTCTACTAATTTTTGCAGAAACTCTTGTCTTCCCTTTATCGATAGCGAACCATATTTCTTCATCATTTTCACCTGTAAACCTGATATTCCCACCCTCACTCAATTCTCCGTTGGTGATAAGTGTAAATAGCGTACCGGCTTTTGCTTCGAATGGAATGAATACATTATACTTTTCTATTTTTAAAATATTCTTCCCTGTAATTATGATTTTTCCTGTTCCAGACAATGCTTTTATTGGAAGGTTCGAAGAATCATTTATAATGATAGTTTTTCCTGATGCCTTTTTTTATTATTGCAGGAGCTTTATTTCCTATATCTTCCTTTAGTTTAGCAACTCCCTCTTTGTTCATCTGTATCTGCTCCCTATCTGCAATAATTTCCTGTGCGGCTGTTTGTACCGCCTGCACCTGTTTTTCTCCCTCTGCGGTAACAGTTCCAGTCTGGGTAGTTCCTTCTGTCTGTACTGCCTTAATTGCTTCGGTTTTTGTTGTTTCTATTGCCTGTGTAGCTGTATTCTGCGCGGTTTTAATATTCTCCACGGCAGTGTTCCCGGCAGTCTGTACACGCTCTGTCTGTGCCTGCCCGGCATTGTTTACATCGGCAAGAGCTTGCTGTGCTTTTAAAGCAAAATCCTGTGCCGTCTTATCTACAGCATTCTTGTTATCTAAGACTTCCTGCCCCATCTGCTGTACAAGCTTCTTAGCCTGTTCCACCGCAGTCTTGTCTTGTCCTGTCTTCTGTGCTGCTAATTCTGCATTGTCTTCGGCTGTCTCTGCTCCTGCCTGGGCTATTTCTGCCTTTGTAGCAGCTTCCTTAGACTTCTGTTCGGACAATGCTGCATTTGCTGCGGATGTCTGTGCTTTAGAAGAGAGATTCTTGACTTCTTCTAAATCTTTCGCTACTTCTCCCTGTATCTGTGTGTTAGACTCTGTAAGACGTTCCACTTCTGCTCTATCCTGAGCTGTCTTTTTTGCATCCTCAGAAGCTTTTCCAGCGTAGTGCATAGCATTATCTTCGGCACGCTCTGGCAAGTCTTCTCTACCATGTGCCCAGCCTTCCGCTTGTTTTTGTGCTTCTTCTGCTTTTTCTGCGGATTTTCTTACTTCCAGAACAGCCTCGTGGAAGATGTCCGGATTGTCTCCACCGCCAGGGATTTCTGGCTTTGGTCTTGCCTTAACCTCTAATTTCGCCCGGTACTCTGTTTTTCCGCTTGTGGCATCCGTTACATAAACAAATGCAAAAATACTGTAATTCTGTGTAGTGTCTCCATTTTCCAGTACGCTGTCTGGGATAAGCACATCTGTCACTCCGTCTTTTGTAACACCTACACGGGTAAGGGACGTTCCTCCTGTTTCCTGTGTGGAAAAGTGCACCTCTACTGCTTTCGGGAGCTTCAGTCCCTGTATGCGGAGGATTTGACCGTAATCGTACTGGTCTAATGTTGTATAATTTACTGCATATTTTTCTCCCGGTGGGAATGCTACTATTACCATATTTAAAGCCCCCCTATCCTAGTCTAATAATATTTAAGTATTCTTTTCCAGCGGAATACACCCCCGCCAAAGCCTGATCTACTCCTATATAGAGCTTAAGTTTAGAGCCTGCAGCAAGATACTGATACGTGGAAAACTTAAGTGTGTCGTAGTATGTTCCAACCGGCATGAAATGGGTATCTCCGCCCAAATTATGTTCATTTGTCCGGATTTCCGACCAGATAGCGCCACTTGTTTCTGCTGTCTTTTTCTGTACACTTGCTTGCATAATAAGCAGATATACGCCGCCCTGTTTAATCTCTATGTATCCCTCAGAGCCTTGTACGCTTTTGTAGTAGTCTGTCTCTTCTCCGGGTATATAATTTCCTATCTGCTTCCATTCCTGTGTAAGCTGCCATTCGTTTCCATAGCCTCCCATAGAGATTGTGGAGCATTTTGCATCAATTTGCTTTTTTAATTCCTTCCCCATAGTGGCATCTAAAGCGTAGCCCTCTCCAGGTGCATTAAGAATTTTTACCGGAGGAGAAAAGGCGTGTTTCTGAAATTCTTTAACCTCCACAAGTCTATCTATGCTTTCTATTGCTGTTCCATTTAAGCATACCCGGTACAGCGGTTTTTCGCTTTTTAATACACCTGTGCGGATATCTAAGTTATTTATTTGCGGGTCAGACGGATGCATTGTGTTCGGTGTTCCGGTAATTGCCTTTAATGTTACTTTTTCCACTCCGGTTCTTGCATCTTTTTCATATACCACTGCAATAATGTCGTCATCGTTTCATTCCTTGTGTACCGGATGTGATATTCACAGTTTCATTTTTCCCATAAGCCACATAGACTTCTCGCCCATCAAATACCGCCACACCGTCTTTAATTGTAATTCTGTTTGCTGTCTGTATAGATGCTTCCAGTTTATTCCCTACTTCCAAAATAGCAGCGTTTCCGTAGATGCCCCGGTTAAAATCTGCTATCTGAGCGGCAGTAACATGGTTTTTTCCTGTGTACGCTGTTACTAATTCCATTTAATCCTCTCCTTCCACTTTATATTCCACAGAGACTTCTCCGTCCTGTACCCTTACAATTTTCCCGGTAATCGGTTTCTGCAAATAAAAGCCTGTGTCGTAATCTCTGCCGGCAATGGTATCTCCTATCTGCGCTTCTAAGTCCTGTACATTCATTTCCATTTTTCGATAGTCCATAAGCTCTTTTAAACGCTCTGTACCGCCTTTTATAAGCTCTTCTAAGCTTTCCACGTCTTTGTAGTCATAAACGGCTGTACGCTCTTTTAAACCTGTGTAGTAAGGTTTATCCTGTGCAATACTTCCATCTTTCTGTGCGTAGAGATGTACCACTTGCCTGTCTTTTAATTCGCCCTTCCCTAGACAGATTAAGTGGTTTATCCCTCGTCTGGACTCCGCAAAATGTACTGCCACTTTAGAGTCCTGGGAATACTCAATTTCTGCGGACAGATTGCTTTTTGTAACAGCGGAAAGGACAACAAAAAAAGGCTCGTTTGAACCTCCTTGTTTAATCTCTATATTTAACCTTGCGCCTTTTGCATCTAAAAGCTTTGTAAATCCGGTAAGTGCATCGGTGTAGCGGTCAAAGTTGCCGTTTAAAATAATACCGCTAGGCAGTTCCGGGATAGTAAACATTCCGTCAAAAGCGTTGCCTAATACCTGTCTTAAAATATCGTGTGCATCTCCATTCACTTTCAAATAATCCTGCCCCTCAGGAGGGCAGATAATAAACTGCTTCAAAAATCCACGAAAGGTATTGCCTTTCCATGTTTCTTCTACACCACTCGTCCAACTGTCTTTTTCTTCCAGCAACACACCATATTCTGTTCCAGGACAGATAATGTACATTCCATAATTCAGATATCCTTTTTCTGCTATAATTTCCGCATCGTTCGTATCTCCGATATCCAAATCTACAGATACACCTTCCAACAGCGAGCCTAATTCCATTTTCTGTGCATCGCACACTATAAACTCCATTTTGGTTCGCTCCTTTCATCAAACAGCACGATATCTATCCCAAATCCTCCCGACCACTGGAATACATTTAATCCTGCCGGTATCTTTTTAAACACAGAATAATCTTTCTGTCTTGCATTGTAGCAATCTACTACTTCTCCAAGCCTTCCAATCTTCTTAACAGTGCCCTTCTTGCTATCTATTACAAGACGTTCGCCTTCGTATACGGTAGTTTCCACCCGGTAAGGATGCCCGGCTATACTTACCTGCGGACTCTCTGCAAATCCATAAATCGTCATGATAAAATTAGAGTCTGTAAAAGATGGATTTTCCAGTATTTTTTCTCCTCGAACCGGAGCGAAAATCGAAGGGAAATTCCGGGAACATGATACCTGTTTCTAATTCAGTGTATTTCACTGTCTCTGGCGGCTCTGGAAGGTACTGGCATGTGGTTTCTTTAAATCCAGAAAAGGATAAGGACAGTATGTAGTAATTGTTTTCTTTAAGCCAAAATGTTCATCAGGGGATATTTCGGATGCAGTAATATAGCATTCGATATAGTAATCATCATACAGTAATTTTCCGGGGCGCCTTGCATTTATATCACGTTCAAATGCTTCAAAAAGCATATTTTCTATTTCTTTTTCCTGTTATCAGTTCCAGAAATTCGCAATTCTATCTTGTACTCAATAGCTTCTTTCTTAAAATCTCTTACTATTGCGCCAAACCTCTGTTTTTTCTCTATAGCATTCCAAGAGTAAGAGTGGAACTTTGCATTTTTGATTTTAACTCCAAATTCCTGCAAGGAGTATATTTCCCCTGTGCTGTTTTGGTACTTAACCACTAAATTGCACCCCCATTCCTCTTAATCCACGCCTGAACGACCTTTCATCTATATAAGTTACCATCTCGTAATTTCTACTACTGCTTGTAATCACGTCCGCTAAATTTTCATAGTCTATCGGATTTACTGTAATGTTTGTGTTCT
>ENA-OQCW01000346-OQCW01000346.1-human-gut-metagenome-genome-assembly--contig:-NODE-346-length-30477-cov-6.330280_pt1 | contig 30477 bp, 31 predicted proteins | sample MGYA00242767_ERZ504593 | MGnify/ENA primary metagenome ERZ504593 (study PRJEB26092, sample SAMD00036307) | human gut metagenome | host: Homo sapiens | study: EMG produced TPA metagenomics assembly of... | reverse complement strand
TGGAACACGGTCTGGATGGATATCAGCCATTTACATCCAAGACACCTGGTGAATATAAAGTTCGCTTCTATGCATACGATGCAGCTGGAAACAACAGCAGTTTTGATGTTTATGTGAAAGTATTAGAGCCGGAAGTAGAAGAACGCACGACAACAGTAAATTATACGGTATTTATTGACGGCCGTGTTCGTACCGGACAGTGGACACATACAGGAACTGAGACGGGAGAATTTAGATTTGATCTGTCTATGGTAAAAAATCTGCCGGCAAGCTATGAACTGGAAGAGGGAGAAGAAGGGTATCGGATGCTGCAGTATGGTGATACGACTTCTGTAACGTTCTACCTTACAAGATAGGAAATCTGCAGTATTATTTTGCAGAAGATAACAAACCCGGATGAAAAGGAAAAGATTTCCGATTCATCCGGGCTCTTTTTTCTATCAGCTTTTGCAACTGAGATTGTTTTATGGTATCCTATAGAATGTATGCAGAAATGAAAATCTCTTTGATCAGGAGGAACAGTTATGATTTTAAAACAGTTATTGGAACGTTTGGAATATGAAGTAGTACAGGGGAGTGACAAGATCGAAATTACAACATTGATCAACGATTCCCGTAAGGTAGAAGAAGGCTCTGTGTTTGTGTGCATCAGCGGCGCCGTCTCAGACGGACATCAGTATGTAGCTGATGTGGCAAAAAAAGGAGCAAAAGCTGTGATCGTGCAGCAGGATGTAGAGGCACCGGAGGGAATGACAGTGATCCGTGTAGAAGACACAAGGTACGCACTCGCACTTGCTTCTGCCGCTTATTTCGGCTATCCGGCAGAGAAGCTGCACATTATTGGAATTACAGGGACAAAAGGAAAGACGACCACGACCTATATGATCAAATCCATTCTGGAGGGAGTCGGACATAAAGTAGGGCTGATCGGAACCATTGAGGCCATTATCGGAGAGGAAGTGATCCCGGCAGCGAATACGACACCGGAATCTTATACCATTCATCAGTATTTTGCAAAAATGGTGGAAGCCGGCTGTGACAGCGTGGTCATGGAGGTGTCATCCCAGGGACTGATGCTGCACCGGACAGCAGGGATTCCGTTTGAAATCGGGATTTTCACAAATCTTGGAAAAGATCATATCGGACCGAATGAACACAAGGATTTTGAAGATTATAAAAGATGCAAAGGCTTACTGTTCCAGCAGTGCAGGGTTGGAATTGCCAATGCAGATGACAGGTATTTTAAGGATGTATTTAAAAATGCTACATGTAAAGTGGAGACATTTGGTTTCTGCAAAGAGGCGGATCTGCGGGCTGAAGATGTAAATCTGGTGTCCAGACCGGGATATCTCGGTGTGGCATATCATGTGGCAGGAGTCATGGATTTTGATGTGGAGATTGATGTACCGGGAACATTCAGTGTTTACAATTCACTGACAGCGATTGCAGTGTGCAGACACTTTGATGTGCCGAAAGAGCACATTCAGGCGGCTTTGAAAAAGGCGAAGGTTAAGGGCAGAATCGAGATGGTGAAAGTGTCTGATGAATTCACTCTGATGATCGACTATGCACACAATGCCATGAGTCTGGAGAGTCTTTTGACCACGTTAAAAGAATATCATCCAAAACGTCTGGTATGTCTGTTCGGATGCGGTGGAAACCGTTCCAGAGACCGACGCTTTGAGATGGGAGAAGTGTCCGGCCGTCTGGCAGATCTGACGATCATCACTTCCGATAATCCGAGATTTGAAGAGCCGCAGGCGATCATCGATGACATCAAAGTGGGAATCGAAAAGACGGACGGAGCGTATGTGGAAATCATAGACAGGAAAGAAGCCATCCGTTATGCGATCACACACGGGCAGACCGGGGATGTGATCGTGCTTGCAGGAAAAGGGCATGAAGATTACCAGGAGATCGAAGGTGTGAAGCATCCGATGGATGAGCGGGTTCTGATTGCGGAGATCTTAACAGAACTGGAAGAGGAACAGAAAAAATAAGCAGGGGAAATGGATTGTTTGCAGATATTATTGTAGATATAAAACATGAAAAACTGGATCGGATCTTTCAATATCGAATTCCGGAGTGGTTAAAAGAAGAGCTGAATGTGGGAATGGAGGTTGTGATTCCGTTTGGGAAAGGCAACCGGCAGACGAAAGGCTATGTGGTAGGAATTTCAGAGACTTGCGACTATGATCTTTCCAAAGTCAAGGAGATCGAAGATATTTCCAGAAACAGTGTAGAGATCGAGGCGAAGCTGATCGCGCTGGCGGCATGGATGAAAGAACATTATGGCGGAACGATGATCCAGGCACTCAAGACGGTATTGCCGATCAAGCAAAAAGAGAATGCCAAGATCAAAAAGTATGTCCGTCTGCTGCTTGGCAAAGAACGGGCAGAAGCGCAGCTGCATTATTATCAGCAGAAGAATCAGAAGGCGAGAGCAAGACTTCTGGAAGCACTTCTGGAGGATCCGGTCATTGAATACGAACTGATTACGAAAAAACTGAATATTACGCGTAGTGTCGTCAATGCATTGGAAGAACAGCAGGTGGCAGTTCTGGAATCAGAGCAGGTGTTTCGAAATCCGGTGAAAGAAAAAGAGCAGAGAGCAAAAACTCTTGTGTTTACGGCAGAGCAGGAGCATGCGATCGAGTGCTTCTGGCAGGAGTACAGCAGAGATGTGCGGGCAGCTTATTTGTTGTACGGTGTGACCGGCAGTGGAAAAACGGAAGTTTATATTGAGATGATCCGCCGGGTGGTCTGTGAGGGAAAACAGGCGATTGTACTGATTCCTGAGATTGCACTGACGTATCAGACAGTGATGCGGTTTTACCGGTGTTTTGGAAATCGGGTATCCATCTTAAATTCCAGAATGTCTGCCGGAGAGCGTTATGATCAGTTGATGCGGGCAAAAGCGGGAGAGATCGACGTGATGATCGGCCCGCGGTCCGCCTTGTTTACACCATTTCCGGAGCTGGGGCTGATCGTTATTGATGAGGAACATGAAACAACTTATAAAAGTGAACAGATACCAAGATATCATGCCAGAGAGACTGCCATAGAGCGGGCAAATCTGGAACATGCCAGTGTAGTACTTGGCTCGGCAACCCCGTCTCTGGAAGCAATGTATCGCGCAAAAAACGGGGAGTACCGTCTGCTGGAATTGAAGAACCGTTCGGGAATGCAAAAGATGGCGAGCGTCTATGTAGCGGATCTCAGGCAGGAGTTAAAAGAAGGCAACCGTTCGATCTTAAGCCGGCATCTGCAGGAGTTGATGGAAGACCGGCTGGAAAAACAAGAACAGATCATGTTGTTTTTAAACAGGAGAGGGTATGCAGGGTTTCTTTCCTGCAGAGAGTGCGGCCATGTGGTAAAGTGTCCGCACTGCGATGTTTCGCTGTCGTATCACAGAAACGGAAAGATGGTCTGTCATTACTGCGGATATGAAGAACCAAGGACACCCGTCTGTCCGGAGTGCGGTTCCAGACATATCGGAGAATTTCGGGCAGGAACACAGCAGATCGAAGACATTGTAAAAGCACAGTTTCCGCAGGCAAGAGTTCTTCGTATGGACATGGACACAACAAGACAGAAAGACGGCCATGAAAAAATCTTGTCTGCATTTGCGAATGGAGAAGCAGATGTACTGGTCGGAACGCAGATGATCGTAAAAGGACACGATTTTCCGAATGTTACGTTAGTTGGTGTGCTGGCGGCAGATATGTCGTTGTATTCAGATGATTATCGTTCCGGGGAGCGCACCTTCCAGCTTTTGACACAGGCGGCAGGGCGAGCCGGACGGGGGCAGAAAGAAGGAGAAGCTGTGATCCAGACCTACACTCCCACGCATTACAGTATCGTAACCGCCGCAGCACAGGATTATGAGGCGTTTTATGAGGAGGAGATCCGGTATCGGCAGATCATGGGATATCCCCCGGTAGAAAATCTGCTTGCAGTTCTGGTAAGCTGTGAGGATGAGGTGCTGTTAGAGACAGGGTGTAAGTATTTAAAAGAGTTTTCGATCCGGATTGCTCCGAAAGAAACTGCGAAGATCATCGGACCTGCAAGTCCGGGAATCGGAAAGATTAATGATGTGTATCGCAAAGTAATCTACATAAAAGATGAAAATTATGATACACTTGTGAGGATAAAGAACGGATTGGAACAATATATTGAAGTAAATCCGGGATATCGCAAGATGCGGATTCAGTTTGATTTCAATCCGATGCATGTTTTTTAAAAGATAACAAAGAATAAATAGAAGGGAACAGTGAAATTATGGCAATCAGAGAAGTCAGGATCATGGGAGATGACATTTTGGGAAAACAGTGCAAACCAGTCACAAAGATGACGATGCGCACAAAAATTTTGATCGAGGATATGCTGGATACGATGTATGAAAAATACGGTGTGGGACTGGCAGCCCCCCAGGTGGGAGTCTTGAAGCAGATCGTTGTGATCGATGTGGGAGAAGGTCCGATCGTGCTGATCAACCCGGAGATCATTGAGACATCCGGGGAGCAGACAGGCGAAGAGGGATGTTTAAGCCTGCCGGGTAAATGGGGGATTGTGACAAGACCAAATTATGTGAAGGTACGTGCACTCAATGAAGAAATGGAAGAAGTGGAACTGGAAGGCGAAGGTCTTCTTGCAAGAGCATTCTGTCATGAGATCGATCATCTTGCAGGACATATGTATGTAGAACGTGTGGAGGACGGACTGCATGATGTAGAACCACCGGAAGAGGAGGTAGAATAGATGCGTGTGATTTTTATGGGAACACCGGATTTTTCGGTGGGAACACTGGAAGCGCTGATTGAAGCCGGACACGAGGTGTGTCTGGCAGTGACGCAGCCGGATAAGCCAAAAGGAAGAGGCAAGGAGATGCAGTTTCCGCCGGTGAAAGAGGCGGCACTTTCTCATGGAATCCCGGTATTTCAGCCGATCAAGGTAAGAGAAGCGGCCTGTGTGAAAGAACTGGCAGGATATAAGGCAGATGTGATCGTAGTGGTCGCTTTCGGACAGATTCTTCCGAAAGCAATTCTGGAACTGACACCATATGGATGTGTCAATGTACATGCGTCTCTGCTTCCGAAATATAGAGGAGCGGCACCGATCCAGTGGGCGATCATTGACGGAGAAGATGTGACAGGTGTGACCACCATGCAGATGGATGAAGGTCTGGATACGGGTGACATGCTGCTTAAGACCGAAGTGCCGATCACGGCAGAAGAGACGGGAGAGAGTCTTCATGACAAATTGTCAAAAGCCGGAGCAGCACTTTGCGTGGAGACATTAAAAGCACTGGAAGAAGGAACCATCGTTCCTCAAAAACAGGGAGAGACTCCTACACATTATGCAAGTATGTTGAACAAAAAAATGGGAAACATCGATTGGAATGCTTCCGCAGAAGCAATCGAGAGATTGATCCGGGGATTAAATTCCTGGCCGAGTGCGTATACACACTGGGAGAATAAAGTGGTGAAGATCTGGAGTGCAAAAGTCTCAAAAGAGCAGACGAAGGCACAGCCGGGGACTGTTACGGATGTGACAAAAGACAGTTTTTCTGTGCAGACAGGAGATGGAACTTTAATCGTACAGGAATTGCAGATTCCGGGAAAGAAGAGAATGAAGACAGATGCATTTTTAAGAGGATATCATCTCGAAGAAGGAACGTTGTTTCATTCATAAATAAAAGGATTGGAGGAAGAGCATGTTTTTTTACTATGATCCTACTTATATATTAGTGATTATCGGAGCCGTAATATGTATGGCAGCTTCGGCGCATGTCAACAGTACCTATCGAAGATATGCACAGGTGCGGAGCCGGTCCGGTATGACAGGGAAGGATGCAGCAGAGCGAATCCTGCATGCAAACGGGATTTATGATGTAACAGTACATCACATTCCGGGCAATCTGACAGATCATTATAATCCGGCAAATAAGACGCTGGGGCTTTCTGATGCAACCTATAACTCAGCATCGGTGGCCGCCATCGGTGTGGCTGCGCATGAATGCGGGCATGCAATCCAGCATGCGAAAGGGTATGCGCCTCTTCAGATCAGAGGGGCTCTGGTACCTGTTGCGAATTTCGGTTCTATGGCAGCCTGGCCGCTGATCATTATCGGATTATTCATGAATGGAAATACAGCAAGTCTGCTGATCAATCTCGGAATTTTGCTGTTTTCGGCTGCAGTGCTGTTTCAGATCGTGACATTGCCGGTAGAATTTAATGCCTCCAGCCGTGCAATCCGTATTTTGGAAACATCCGGAATGTTATATCCGGAAGAATTAAGTCAGACAAAGGCAGTGCTGCGGGCGGCAGCGATGACGTATGTGGCAAGTGCCGCATCTATGATTCTGCAGCTGCTTCGTCTGTTGATCATAAGCGGAGGAAGAAGAGATGACTAAACAGGTGACAGAGAGAGAACTGGTGCTGGCGATCCTGATGGAGGTGACACAGCAGAATGTCTACAGCCATCTTGCATTGAATGCCGTCCTGGAAAAATATCAGTATCTGGAGAAAAAGGAACGCGCATTTATCACGAGAGTGACTGAAGGAACACTGGAGCACATGATCGAACTGGATTATATTTTGAATCAGTTTTCCAAAGTGAAGGTCAACAAGATGAAGCCGGTTATCCGCAATATTTTGAGAAGTGCTGTATATCAGCTGAAGTATATGGACAGCGTGCCGGATTCGGCAGTGTGCAACGAGGCAGTAAAGCTGGCAGTGAAAAAAGGATTCGGCACCCTGCGTGGATTTGTAAACGGAGTGCTCCGCAATGTGGCGCGAGGTCTGGATCAGGTAGAGTATCCCGCAGAGGGGATCGAACGGCTGTCTGTTGTGTATTCCATGCCGGAGTGGATTTTAAAATTGTGGAAGAAGACTTATGATCTGGATGTGATCGAATCCATGCTGCAGGCCTTCCAGGAAGAGACACCGGTGACGATCCGGTGTAATCTGGCAAAGACAACGCCGGAAAATCTGAAAGAAAGCCTGCAAAAGGAAGGGGTTACGGTAACGCCGCATCCATATCTGTCCTACGCGTTCTGGATTCAGGACTATGATCATCTTTCAGAGCTGGAAAGTTTTCAAAAGGGAGAGTTTTATGTCCAGGATATCAGTTCCATGCTGGTGGGAGAACTCGCAGATCCAAAGAAAGGGGATCGGGTGATCGATGTCTGTGCGGCACCGGGCGGAAAAGCACTTCATGTTGCAGAAAAACTGCGGGGAACAGGAAGTGTAGAAGCCAGAGATCTAAGCCTGTATAAAGTAGGATTGATCACGGAAAATATCGAGAGAAGCGGTCTTACGAATATTCACGCAGTACAAAAAGATGCGACTGTCTGTGATGCGGATGTAAAAGATGCGGCGGATCTTGTGATTGCAGATCTGCCCTGTTCCGGATTAGGGGTTCTTGCAAAAAAGACAGATTTAAAATATAAAGCAACCGAACAGAGCACCAAAGAGCTGGCAGGACTGCAGAGGGAGATTCTGAAAAATGCTGCGTCCTATGTCCGGCCGGGAGGAACGCTGATCTACAGCACCTGTACGATCAATCCGGCAGAAAATATAGAAAATGTACACTGGTTTTTAAAAGAATTTCCGGAATTTGTACTGGATCCGATCGCGGACAGACTGTGTAGCACTCTTCAGAATAGTGTGGAAGAAGCAGGATGTCTGCAGCTGCTTCCGGGAATTCATAAAAGTGACGGCTTTTTTATTGCCAGATTCGGAAAGAAATAAAAGGATAGAAAAAGGATGAAGAAAGATATTCGCGCATATACATATGAACAATTGGCCGCAGAGATGGAACAGATCGGGGAAAAGAAATTTCGTGCAAAGCAGATTTATGAATGGCTGCATGTAAAGCTTGCTGACAGTTTTGAAGAGATGACGAATCTCTCCAAAGCGCTCCGGGAAAAACTGGAGGCGGAATATGAGATCCTTCCGGTAAAAATGCTGGAGCGTCAGATTTCGAAGATTGACGCAACGAATAAGTTTTTATTTCAGCTTTCTGACGGAAATGTGGTGGAAAGTGTGCTGATGCGCTACAAGCACGGAAATTCCGTCTGCATTTCTTCTCAGGTGGGTTGCCGGATGGGATGCAGATTCTGTGCTTCTACCATCGGTGGGCTGGAGAGAAATCTGTCGCCGTCTGAGATGCTGGGGCAGATTTATCAAATCCAGAAGATCACAGGAGAAAGAGTCTCCAATGTTGTTGTGATGGGAACCGGAGAACCCATGGATAATTATGAGAATTTCCTGACATTTGTCCGTATGCTTACAGATGAACACGGACTGCATATCAGCCAGAGAAATCTCACGGTTTCCACCTGTGGGATCGTGCCGAAGATCCGCGAGCTTGCCATGGAGCATCTGCAGATCACACTGGCACTTTCTCTGCACGGCTCTACTCAGGAAAAGAGAAAGCAGCTCATGCCGGTGGCAAATAAATATGACTTGCAGGAAGTGCTCAAAGCATGTGATTTTTATTTTCAGGAGACAGGAAGAAGGGTGACTTTTGAATACAGCCTTGTTCACGGAGTGAATGACACACAGGAAGATGCAGAGGAACTGATCGGAATCTTAAAATCCCGCAACTGTCATTTGAATCTGATTCCGGTCAATCCGATCAAAGAGCGTGATTTTCAGCAGCCTTCCCGCAAAAATGCGTTGAATTTCAAAAATAAACTTGAAAAAAGCGGAATAAATGTTACTATAAGAAGAGAAATGGGCGCAGATATTGACGGTGCCTGTGGTCAGCTCAGAAGACGCTATGTAAAAACAGAGAATGAGTAAAGGAGAGAGCGTATGAAGACATTTTCCATTACAGATGTTGGGATGGTAAGACAAGTGAATCAAGACTATGTCTATATGACAGACAATCCTCTGGGACCTCTTCCGAATCTGTTTGTTGTAGCAGACGGAATGGGCGGTCATCAGGCAGGTGATTATGCTTCCAAGTATACAGTGGAAGTTTTAAAACGCGAGCTGGAGAATACCAGCGAGCAGGACGTAGAGAGAGCGCTTGTTTCGGCGATCAAGACAGCCAACAGAGAGATCATCAAAAAAGCTTCCGAGGATCCTCATTTAAAGGGGATGGGGACTACGGTAGTGCTGGCAACGATCGTCAACCAGATGATGTATTTTGCAAACGTGGGAGACAGCAGGCTGTATCTGATCAATCAGGGAATCGTACAGCTTACAAAAGACCATTCTCTGGTGGAAGAGATGGTACGCCTTGGCGGGATCAAGCCGGAGGAAGCAAAGCATCATCCGGATAAAAATATCATTACGAGAGCAATCGGTGCAAAAGACAGCGTAGAGGTTGATTTTTATGAGCACCGTCTGAAAAAGGGAGACATCATTCTGATGTGTACAGACGGACTCAGCAATATGGTGGAGGATGAAGAGCTGTTCCATATTGTACAGGGGGGCAGAGATATTGTGGAATCCGCACAGTCTCTGGTAGAAACGGCAAAAGAGAACGGCGGTACGGATAATATCGGGATCGTACTGGTAGAGCCGTTCGCAGATGAGGTGAGTATATGTTAAAAGAAGGTATCTTTTTAGGAAAGCGCTATGAGATCCTGGATCGTATCGGTTCCGGCGGTATGGCGGATGTGTATAAGGGCAAAGATCATAAGCTGAACCGGTATGTGGCGATCAAGGTGCTGAAGAGCGATTTTCGCTCAGATGAGACTTTTATCAAAAAGTTCTTAAGCGAAGCCCAGGCAGCAGCAGGTCTGATGCATCCGAACGTAGTTAACGTATATGATGTGGGGCAGGACCGCGGAGTTTATTATATGGTGATGGAGCTTGTGGAAGGCATCACATTAAAAGAATATATCGAGAAAAAAGGCAGACTCTCTGCAAAAGAGACGATCAGCATTTCCATTCAGATGGTGACGGGAATTCAGGCAGCCCACAACCAGCATATCATACATCGGGATATCAAACCGCAGAATATCATTATTTCAAAAGACGGAAAAGTAAAGGTTACAGATTTTGGAATTGCAAGAGCAACGACTTCGTCCAATACGATCAGCACCAGCGTGATGGGATCGGTTCATTACACATCGCCGGAGCAGGCAAGGGGCGGCGTGGTAGATGAAAAAAGTGATATTTATTCTGCCGGTATCAGTATGTATGAAATGGTGACAGGGCATGTTCCGTTTGATGGCGAGTCTACGGTCACTGTGGCGATCAAGCACTTGCAGGAGGAAATCATTTCTCCAATTGTGGAAGTGCCGGATACGCCAAAGAGCCTGGAGAAGATTATTTTAAAATGTACACAGAAGAGTCCTATGTATCGGTATCAGAACTGCGAAGAACTTTTGCTTGATCTGAAACGGGCATTGGTAGATCCGCAGGGAGGATTTATTTCAAACGGACTAAAAGTGAACAATGTGGATGAGACTGTGGTCATGGATACGCAGGAGATCGCAAGAGTTCAGAATCGGGATTATGACGGTGAGGACTATGATGATCCGGACGAATCCTATGACGACGAGGAGTATGATGAGGATTCATACGATCGAAGAAATCGTCGGGAAGATGGCAGAAAAGGCAAAAAAGAAGAAGTCGATCCACAGATGAAAAAGGTCACAAAGATTTTGATGATCGTTGTGGCAGTTATTGTTGCGATCGGAGTGATCTTTGGAATCAGTAAGGCAGTCGGCGGATTCATGCCTGACAAGGTAGTGACCGAAGAGAAGGAAAAGAAGGTTTCTGTACCGGATATTCGGGGAATGACGGAAGAAGAGGCTAGAAAAGCACTCACAAAGAAGAACATCGGATATCAGTCAGCAGGTCAGGTCGCTTCAGACAAATATGAAAAAGGCGAGATTGCGGAACAGGATCCAAAACCAGGAGAAAAAGTAAAAGAGAATTCGACGGTCACTGTGAAGATCAGCAGCGGACCGGCAGAAAAAACTGCCAAAGTACCAGATGTAACAGGAAAATCTGAGGCGGATGCACAAAAGCAGCTGGAAGACAAAGGGTTTGTTGTGGCATCTGAGACAGATTACAGCGACAGTGTGCCGCAGGGATATGTGATTTCCACAAATCCGACAGCCGGAACAGAGTGGGCAGAGGGCAATACAGTGACAATGGTTGTCAGCATGGGCAAAGAGAAGATCAGTGTACCGGATGTATCCGGTGCGGATCCGGACAGTGCCCAGACTACGCTGCAGGGAGTGGGACTGACACTTGGAAGTGAAAGCTCCAGTGAGTATAGTGATGAGTATGAGGAAGGCACCATTATCCGGACAGTGCCGGCAGCCGGTGAACAGGTGGAAAAAGGAACGACTGTCAATTATGTCCTGAGCAAAGGCAAGAAGACAGAGACTGTAGAAGTACCGACTCTCTCCGGTCTGACAAGAAGTCAGGCAGAAGCAAAGCTTTCCGGATTAGGTCTGACAGCGAATGTGACAGAATCTTATGATTCTACTGTTACAAAAGGATATGTAATCAGTCAGTCTGTGACACCTGGAAGTCAGATCGAAAAAGGGGCAACAGTTGATATTGTGGTCAGTCTCGGACCGGAAAATGTGACACCGGATCCGCCGACAGACGGAGATAACAATAATGGAAATGACAGCGGATCAAACGGTGGTTCATCGTCAGGAGCGAACCACTGACAGCAGAGGAAATTATGCAAGGAAAAATAATCAAGGGAATTGCCGGATTCTACTACGTAAACGTAGTAGAATCCGGTGTTTATGAGTGTAAGGCAAAAGGCGTGTTCCGAAAAGAGAAGATCAAGCCTTTAGTAGGGGACAATGTCCGAATAGAAATACTGGATGAAGAAAATAAGACAGGGAATATTGTAGAGATTTTTCCCAGAAAGAATGAGCTGATCCGTCCGGCAGTGGCAAACATCGATCAGGCACTGGTGGTGTTCGCAGTGACAAAGCCGGCTCCACATTTCAATCTTCTGGATCGGTTTCTGGTCATGATGGAGCGAAAAGAGATACCGGTAGTTTTGTGTTTTAATAAGAAAGACATTGCGACCAGTCCGGAAATTGCAGAATTAGAAGCAATCTATGAGAAATGTGGATATCCGATCGTATTTACCAGCGCACTGGAGCAGGAGAATATAGAAGAAATCCGTCGTCTTCTGCTGAAAAAGACAACGGCGATCGCAGGACCTTCCGGAGTCGGGAAATCGTCTCTGATCAATCTGCTTCAGAATCAGGTGCAGATGGAAACCGGAACGATCAGCAGAAAGATTGAACGTGGAAAGCATACCACAAGGCATTCTGAGCTGATCGCAGTAGATGCGGATTCCTACATTATGGATACGCCGGGATTCAGCTCACTTTATGTCAATGATTTTGAAAAAGAAGAATTGAAGTACTATTTTCGGGAATTTGCTTCTTATGAAGGGCAGTGCCGGTTTCAGGGATGCGATCACGTGCATGAACCGGGATGTGCGGTAAAAGAGGCGCTGGAAGAAGGAAAAATCCATCCGGTCCGATATAAAAATTATCTGGAGATGTATACAGAATTGAAAGAAAAGAAGAGGTATTGATTTATGAAAAACAGAATTGCACCATCGATTTTGTCGGCAGACTTTAAAAGACTTGGCGAGCAGTTAAAAGAGACAGAAGCAGCAGGAGCGGAGTATATCCATTTTGATGTGATGGATGGAATGTTTGTGCCGAGTATTTCATTCGGAATGCCGGTTCTTGCATCCATCAAAGGGCATACACAGCAGGTGATGGATGTGCATCTGATGGTTACAGAGCCGATTCGTTATGTGGAAGATTTTGCAAAAGCAGGAGCTGATATTCTGACGGTTCATGTAGAAGCATGTGAGAATCTGGTGGAAACTGTGGATAAGATCCATGCATGCGGAATGAAGGCGGGAGTATCGATTAAACCGAATACACCGGTATCTGCACTGGAACCGGTACTGGATAAAACGGAGATGTTTCTGATTATGTCCGTGGAACCGGGATTTGGCGGACAGGCGTTTATTCCGGAATCACTGGATAAGATCAGAGAGCTGAAAAATCTGCTGGATACAAGAGAGATTCAGGCGGATATTGAGGTGGACGGAGGAATCTACCACAGCAATGTCAAAGAAGTTCTGGATGCGGGAGCGAATGTGATCGTGGCAGGCTCTGCTGTGTTCAAAGGAAATGTGGCAGAGAATGTAAAAGGATTTATGGAGATTTTAAGCGCCAATGAATAGATGGACTGTGATCGTAAGCGGCGGGATGCTGGAAGAAGAATTTGCAAGATCTGTTCTGGAAAATCCGGAGATTGAGTTTATCATAGGAGTGGACAGAGGACTGGAGTTTCTTTACAGGCATGAAATCTGCCCGAATTATATTGTGGGAGATTTTGACAGCGTATCCGGTGAAATTTTAGGGTACTATGAGAAAGAAACAAAAGTGCCGATCCGCAAGTTCAATCCGGTCAAAGATGCCTCAGATACAGAAATCGCACTGCGTTTGTGTCTGGATCTGGGAAGAAAGAATATCCTGATCCTGGGGGCGACCGGAAATCGGATCGATCATATATGGGCGAATGTGCAGTGTTTAAAAATCGGACTGGATGCAGGAGCAGATGTGCGGATCGTGGACAGTCGTAATCGGATCCGGCTCTTGGACCGGGAGATCACACTTTCAAAGAAAGAGGCATACGGACCGTACTTTTCGGTGTTTCCACTGGGAAAGAGTGTGGAGAAATTTAATATTGAGGGCGCGAAGTATCCGCTGAAAAATCATAAATTAACGGCGTATGACAGTCTCTGTGTAAGCAATGCATTTGCAGAGGAGGCGGTCAGGATCACGTTTCCGGAGGGAATCGTGATCCTGATGGAGACGCGGGATTAGAGGAGGAAATAGAAAAAATGAAATTAGGAATCGTTATTATGAGGCCAATTTCATAAATGTCCATATAAGTTGTTAAATGCCTTTAAATGCTGATAGCTAGAGCATTTAGCGGATTTTAGACGTGGATAAAACTCTATATAAATTCATGTAAGTTTTTGAAAAATGGCCCACTTTGTGGCCCACTGACTTTTTGATCGAAGTCCTAATATGGTAAGAAGAAGCGCCTGTATGAGCGCTTCTTTTTTGGAAAAATATTGTAAATATTTTAAGTGATTCTTTGCTGGAAAATTATGAAGTGGCTACAGCTATTAACGAAGTATAAACAATAGTTGCTATTTGTAAAATTCATTGCTATGATATTTATGGAAATGATATAAATAACGGAAAAAGGTTGAGCTTTTACGATGAAAAAGAAACTTACAATAGATGAGCAAATTGAAGATCTCAAGAAAAAAGGAGTTACTTTTGAAATAATGTGTGAAGAGGATGCAAAAAAATTTCTTCGCTACAATAATTATTATTTCAAATTGAAATCATATGCAAAAAATTATCCTATTAATCCGAAAAATGGTAAGTATGTAAATTTAGAATTTGCGTACTTAGTGGAATTGTCGAAGCTAGATATGTATCTTCGAAAAATAATTTTGGGTATGTGTTTAGACGTAGAGCACATACTAAAAACAAGGATGTTATATGATGTCAGTCGAAATGAAAAAGAAGATGGATATAATATTGTCAAAAAATATTTTTGGGCATATCCTAATACAAAGATAGAAATACTACAGAAAGCAAATTCATATAATTTCACATCTGATTTAGCAGAGAAACATTCAATGGATGAGGAATATTCCGTTTGGAATTTGGTTGAATTATTATCATTTGGGAAATTTGTGGAGTTATATACCATATATTATCAAGAGTATAAATCAGCAAATTACAGTGATTATTTACAATCTATTAAATTTTTAAGAAATGCGGCAGCTCATAGCAATTGTTTGATGAGTTCAATTATGAAACCTAAGGGAGAGAAAAAATTTCGAAAGACCATCAAGTTGACAAATGCATTATCTCAGGCTCAAAAGGAAATTAGTTTACATGCTCGTAGTAAATATATGGCTTATCCTGCATTTCATGATTTTGTAGCACTGCTATTTGTTTATAATGACCTTTTAAAGGAGGCTGCTAACCGTAATATGCGTGATAAAACAATGGATGAATTGTACCATTTTTTCTGTGAAAAAGATGGAAGAGTTTTGAAGTACAAAGAGTATTTTGAAAAAAATCAGGTTATTGCTGAAGCGTATAAATTCATTAGTGGAGTAATACAATATATTAAGAAGCAAAATAATAATCCAAAACATAAAAGGTACTTGAAAATTTAGTAGAAAACATATTGACTTTGTGAATGAAATTGGTAATATATGCACATAGAACAAAAACTTTCGAGGTTTTTATCAGAAATGGTGCTTGCACCAAGTCTGGGTTTGAAAAAAGTCCGTTACAATATGCAGAGGTGTTATGTATATTGTAATGGGCTTTTTTGTATTATATTCTAGAAAAATCAGGAGGTGTGTATGGTAATAGGAATTATAGAAGATGACAATTTGTTGAGAAAAGCCTTAGATACATCATTGCAAAATCAAGGTTATACAACGATTCTTGCTGCTTCAAGAAAAGAAGCAATTAAAAATATAGATAGTTCTGTAGATTTGTTGATTGTAGATATTGGATTACCGGATGGAGATGGAATAAATCTATGATCAGGTAACTTCTAAAAAAATGGAAGAATCCCGGCAAATTTTTTAACTGCTAAAAGATGATGAAAAAGATATGTTAAAAGCGTTTGATATAGGAGCAGATGATTATGTGGTCAAACCATTTTCAATAAGAGTATTGTTAAAACGTATTGAAGTTGTTTTAAAGAGAAGTCAAATGAAAATACTTTTATGTGCGGACAAGTCATTTTGTATTCTGATAGAAAACAGGTTTTTGTTGGAGAGACGGAAATATTTTTGACAGTCAAAGAGTATCAGCTTTTAGAATATCTTATTATGAATCAGAATCAGGTTCTTACAAAAGAGATGATAATGGAAAATATATGGGGAATCGATAGTGAATTCATTGATTCTAACACAATTAGCGTTATGATCAGCAGATTGAAAAAGAAATTAAATGATTCATCGAATGTTATCAGTAATGTATTTGGAATGGGATATAGAATGGGAGATTAGCATGGTTGTAGCAATTTTTACAGTACTTTTAGCAGGTTTCATGCTCGGAGGAAGCACTGTATATTTAGTTGAAAATCATTTTAGAACAAAGGAAATGAACAAAATATATAAACTGACCGAATCTTTAATAAATGGCAATGACTTAGATGATTCTGATATAGGGAAGGAAACGCTTTATTCCAAAACTACCAATCAATTAATCCGTTTACAGGAAATGCTAGAGGGAAGAAGAAAAGAGGCCGAAAAAAGTCGATATGAGATACAGAAATTGATTTCTGAAATTGCACATCAATTGCGGACACCGCTGTCAAATATAAAAAATTATACAGAATTGCTGCAAGAGTCATTGGATGAAACGCAAGAAGTATTGAATACAGAATACATGAAAGACTTGCGAACAAGTGAAGAACAATTATGTTTTTTAGTGGAGAGCTTTATAAAAACTGCTCGATTAGAGCAAGGGATTATACAAGTTCACATGCAAAAAGAAAATCTTGTCGAAACGATTCTAAATGCGTTGGGGCAAATACAGAAAAAAGCAGAAGATAAAGATATCTTTTTTCAAGTAGAATTGCCGGAGAAAATCATTTGCGAACATGATAAAAACTGGATGTGTGAGGCGTTTTATAATGTGTTTGATAATGCAGTCAAATATAGCAAAAGCAACAGTACGATCGATATCACAATGAAACAAACGGAAATGTTTTATAAGATCCAAATAAGAGATTATGGAATCGGGATAAAAGACGGAGAAGAAAACAAAATTTTCCAAAGATTTTATCGAGGCGAACAGGCAAGAGGTCAGGAAGGATGCGGAATTGGTTTATATCTTTCCAGAGAGATTGTTCTATTGCAAAAAGGGATTATGAAAGCAACACAAATGAAGCCCGGGTTGCTCATAGAAGTGAATCTTCCGGTATAGACATTTCAATAGACATTTCGTATGCAATCTGTAAGAAGTTTGTAAGATGTACCATGTAAAATAGAGTATGGCTGAAAAAAGGCAACATTTGCGAAGGGAGTTTACAGAAAAGATGGATATAATTAAAGCCATAAATCTTAAAAAATATTATACATCCGATACATATGAAGTGCGTGCTTTAGATGGTGTGTCGTTGACTGTGGAGGATGGTGAATTTATAGCAGTTGTCGGTACGTCCGGATGCGGAAAGACAACACTTATGAACATCTTAGGAGGTCTTGATACTCCGGATTTTGGAGGTGTCTGGATCAGAAATACAAGTTTAAAAGATCTTAACAAGGAAGAAAGAACGATATTCAGAAGAAGAAATATCGGATTTGTATTTCAGCAATATAATTTGATACCTTCTCTTAGTATACGTGAAAATATTGTCCTCCCAATGAGACTGGATGGCAAGGAAATAGATATAGATTTCTTTAATGAGATTGTAGAATCGCTTGGACTAAAAGATAAATTAGAACGTCTTCCGTCAACACTGTCCGGCGGGCAGCAACAGCGAGTTTCTATAGCACGGGCATTATTAACGAAACCGGCAATTGTCCTGGCGGATGAACCGACCGGAAATCTGGATTCTGTTACAAGTATGGAAGTCGTAGGATTACTAAAATCCTGTGCCGCAAGATTCCATCAGACGACATTGATCGTGACGCATCAAGAGGAAGTAGCGCAGATGGCAGACAGAGTAATACGTATGTCTGATGGGAAAATCTATACAAGAGATTGTAACGATTGTTAGGAGGTATCACTATGTTTCATAAGAATATTCCAAATAACAATAAAGACATAATCCGATTTTTGGGCTAAAAATTTTGCGGGCACAAAAAAGGTGAGAAATGCGATTTTATTTTGCTCAGTAGTAATCGGTATTGTTGCTATTACCATGGTATTCGGAATCTCCGTTGGGAAAATACAGGCGGAAGAAATAAGGCTGATCAGAGAAAATGGAACTGCTTCTTCGGGCAGAATAGAAGATGGAACAGAAGAACAATATGCAAAATTAAAACAACTGGATTATATAAAACAGGTTGGGAAAAGCATTTTTGTAGGTGAAGCTACAGACGTTTCAGAGGATAATGCAAAAACGATATGCAACGTAGTGTGGGCTGACTCAGAAAGTTGGAACTTTTTTTTAAAGCCTGCATATACCAATATAATTGGAAGCTACCCACAGAAAAAGGATGAAATTCTATTATCTGAGAGAGCATTGAAAAAACTAGGTATTTCTGAACCAGAACAAGGAATGGAAATAAACTTAGATGTATACAAAGGTGTGTTCGAACATTCGAAAGAAAAATTCAAGCTATGTGGCTGGTATACGGACTCTGGAAATAAATTAGCAATCGGATATATTTCACATGACAAAATTAATGAGTTAAACCTGGAAAAGGGTCCCTATACTTTACTTTTCAGTCAGAGCAATCATTTAAGTAGAAGCAAAACAGAAGAAAAATTATATCAGACATTGCCGATGAAGAGTGCAGATCAGAAGATATACGTTTCTGATACAGCACAATATACTGCCGTTTCTAAATTCGCAGGTGGATATGAGCTGGTGATATTGGGAACGCTAGGTATTTTGTGTGGAATATATTTCCTTGTGCGTAATGTTCTTTGGATATCCATGAGTGAAGATATTCAAAATCTCGGATTGCTTCACACAATTGGAGCTACAGAAAGACAGATTACGAAAATTTACCGGAAGCAAATGAGGTCACTTATGTTAAAAGGTTCTGTCTTGGGAAGCTTGCTCTCTGTAGTGATTTTAGTCTTAATGATACCGGAAATATTAGGGTTTCATTTTTATCAGGAAATGGGAGGAAACACGATACTTTCCTTTTTCAGACCGTGGATTCTTTTGCTTTCTGTTGTATTTGTAAATGGAATTTTGTGGATGGCATCAGAAGGAGTTATTAGAAAAATAACGAAGCTGTCTTGTATTGAGAGTGCAACTTATGATGGAAAAATGGGTGACAGAAAAATAAAACATCCTGGGAAACTGGTGTTGAAACGCTCTGAAACAGGAGAAATGTTTTATATTGCATTGGGAAATATAATGCGTCATAAAGCACGATTTATCATTACAAGTATTTCCATATTTTTAGGAGTCCTGTCTTTTATTCTAATGAATGTACTTACAAATGGATGCGATTATAAGCATCTTCTTGAGAAACGTCCTGATTTTTTGCTGGCGGGAGAGTTTAGTGAATTCGGGAAAAGCCAGGGATGTGGGGAAGAATATAAAACCAGAGAAATCGATGTTGATCCTTTACTGACACAGGGAGATGGTGTAGAACTGTTGTATGACAATGATTATGATGAATTTTCACCAATCTCTCAAGAGTTAGAGAAAAAACTATACGAGATAGATGGTATTGATTGGGAGAAGTCCAATCTGATTGAAGGAGCCTATGTAGATACGGTTATATCTAAGAAAGGCATTCGTCCCTATGACGAGGGGCTTTCGAATCTTACAAATGACAATATGGTGGAAGGATTCAGCTGGGACACTGTGCAGATTTTAAATGAAAATCAAATCTTGTCGATTAAGAAATACGTGCAGGATAATCAATTGAATATTGACGTAAAATCTTTGGAAGAAGGAAATGGCGTATTAATTATACATGATCATATGCTGACTCCGGAACAACAAAAACTTGCAGATAAAGCAATTGGAGAACCGGTATATTTTAAAACGCTGCTTTCAAAAGAAGATGCGATTCGTAGAAAAGAACAAATAATTCTGATAGTAAAGAGAAACAACAGGAAGACGATTTCCTAGAAAAGGAATCAGAAACATTTACTCTATGCGGTTATTTAGACAGGCAAAGCGAGAATTTCCCGGAAATACATCAATCTTGCATGGAGAAGGCAACTATATTATTTTATCAGTGAGAAAGGCTTTCAAAAGATACCGACCGAGAAAAAGATATTAACAATGGAACTAACTGCCAATCCGGAAAAAGAACCTTATGTGAAAACACAGATCAGCGAGCTGATATCCGAGGAAAATAAGAAACGATCCGAAATGACAGAAGTATCCATGGATGAAGGAATCGGCGAAGCAGGAGTTTTTGTTATCTGTAAATCAGATCTGATGCAGCAAAAAGAAACATATATGAGAGGAAATCGAATCCTCTTAGGTGCTGTAAGTATCATATTATTCATTGCGGGATTGACCAATTATTGTAATGTTATATTTACAGGGATGTACGCTCGGAGAAAAGAATTTGATATTATGAAAAGTATCGGGATGACCGATAAGCAAATGAAATTAATGCTTTTTGGAGAAGGCAGTTATTATTTTATGTGTGTGATGGGATTGTTGTTTACTGCGGGAGTGGCAGTCTTGGTTGGTGTGAAAATTTATATGGAAAATAAATTGTCATATTTTACATTTCATTGGCCGATTCATGTTATGGTAGGTGTAATGTTTTCTTTAGTGCTTATTAATGTTATGGTTACACATTTTTTGAGTTATTATCCAAAAGACATATAATATATAGGCTCAAATGGTGAAAGTACCCATTTGGGCCTATTATTGTATGAATTCATGCGTTACAACCAGAGCAAGATCCACCCGTGTATTACAGTATTGTCATTTTGACAATTTTGTATTACTTACGAGTAGCAGACTTGATGGGGATTACGTCCCCATACCCACGTGAAAATATAATTGCAAGCAATTACATTTTAGCAGATACGCAAGCGTTTCTGAGTAAGCGTCACAGACAACAAAATAATGAAATTTTGATAAGGCATTCACCTGGAATAGGTGAGTGTTTTTTGTTTTCAAGTATTCTATTAATCGAAAAAATAAAAAATTTCCATCAAGAGCTGTAAAATGCCTCTCAGCGTTTCGTTTTATGTAAGGGTGTTTTGGACAGGAAAAAATAAAAAATTTATCAAGAACCTGTATTTATGCTCTTCATCTTTGTATATGTATAAGAACATTTTTTAGCCGGCATAAAAATGATTTTTACAACAATTAGAAACATGAAACGAGGCGAGAAAAGAATGAAATATGAATACATGAAGGAGTCAGAGAAGATGCTTCAGTACTTCCAAGTTTCCGAAAGTTTTTTGCTCAAAACTGCGCATTTCCCAAAACGCAAAATTTCTTTATATGATTTTGTATGACCGGGCACGGATATCGAGAAAGAATAGCTGGATAGACAAGTATGGAAATGTTTATCTGATTTTTCCCGATAGAGGAATTGTCTGTTCAAATCGACAAATGCAAATCTTCTGTAAAAACAGCATTGAAGGAATTAGATGATGTGGGACTATTGGTTCGCAGATCTGGTGGTTTTTCAAAACCCAATCATTTATATGTAAAAATTCCATCTGATGAGATAGGTTTACAGCCGGTTGACGATAAGGCGGTTGAAAAGATGGTTGCAACAGAGTCGGAAAAGCAACCTTCATCTGGTCGTAAAAATGGCTGTGCAGGAGTCGGAAATGTGGCACCTAGTAAAGTAACTGAGAAATATAAAAGAAATAAATATCATGAAGTAAATTATTGCTATGTGGAAGGAGAGAGTTTGTGATGAGAGAAGAAGATACCGTATGTGTAGGCAGTGATGGTTTGCAATATTGCAAAGTCTGTGGGGAAGCGAAAGAAGCATTTTTTCCTAAGGGTGACTTTATGGGGATGAAGAAACATTCCAGGCAATGTGCTTGTGACAGAAAAGCGTATGAAGAAGAACAAAAATATTTTAAAGACAAAGAACACCGGGAATTAGTCAGCAGAAATACGAGTATCTGTTTTGACGAGAGCAGAATGGAAGAGTGGACATTTGAGAACGCAGATATGTCGGATGCAGTCATGCATAGAGCAAAAAATTTACGTTGATAACTGGAATGAAATGAAAAGAAATCATATAGGTTGTTTGTTCTGGGGACCGGTTGGTACCGGGAAAAGTTATGTTGCCGGATGCATTGCCAATGAACTTCTTAAGCAGGAAGTAACGGTGAAGATGACAAATTTCAATACCATTATCGATGATATATTTCCACTGGCAGACAAAACGGAATATATCAATGCATTGGCTTCTTATCAGCTTTTGATTATTGATGATCTTGGAGTGGAACGAAATTCGGAATATGCGTTAGGAATTATTTTCAGTGTCATAGACCGCAGAATCCGTTCAGGACGGCCTTTGATTATTACAACCAATCTTCCGCTGAAAGAAATAAAAAGCGAGACGATGTTAGATAAAAGGCGTATCTATGATCGTATTTTGGAAATGTGTACCCTCATGTATGTTGGAGGTAGAAGTAAACGAGAAGCAATTGCAAGTGTGAAAATGGAAAAAGCGAAAACGTTGTTGAATACAAACAAAGGGGAGGAGGAATGCGAATGAATCATACAGAAAAAACGGTACCTGTCTGGAAGAAATATTCTTTAAATGTTTCCGAAGCAGCAGAATATTATGGAATTGGAGAAAAGAGATTAAGACAGATTGCAGGTGAAAATGAAGGAGCAGATTTTATTTTGGAAGTAGGTGCTCATATCCGATTTAAGAGGAAATTGTTTGAAGATTATCTGGATACAGCCAGTACAGTTTAAGTAACAGAAAGGAAGAAATAGTAATGAAAATAATGTTCATTTTATCTTAGCGAAGAGAGTGTTTTGTGATATAATCAATACTACCGAGACGGTCTTCCAAGTTAAATGAACATTTGATGAAGGAGACTAAAATATTATGAGTGAAAAAAGGAGAGATCATGGAGGACGTATATTACACAATGGAGAAATGCAGTTATCGGATGGCAGATATCGATTTAAGTATGTAGATGAGATGGGAAAAGAACGCTGCGTATATAGCTGGAGACTGGATCATAATGATACGACTCCAAAAGGAAAACGCCGTACATCATCACTTCGAGAATTGGAAAAGAAAATCCAGGCAGACCGATTTGACCAGATTGTAACAAATGGCGGAAACATAACAGTGTTAGAACTGGTTGAAAAATATATTTCGACTAGAACTGGTGTTAGACCGACAACGGTTGCCGGATATGGGACGGTTATCAACCTTTTGAAGAAAGACCCATTTGGAAAAAGAAGGATTGATATGGTTCGGATTTCCGATGCGAAATGTTGGCTGATACATCTTCAAAAAGTGAAGAAGAAAGGCTATAGTTCCATCCATTCGATTCGAGGAGTTCTTCGACCGGCATTTCAATTGGCAGTGGATGATGACCAGATCAGGAAAAATCCATTTCAGTTTCAGCTGATGGAAGTGGTCGTGAATGACAGTGTGACAAGAGAAGCAATCAGCAGAGCACAGGAACGAAAGTTTCTACGGTTTGTGAAGGAGGATCCTCATTTTTGCAGATATTATGAGGGAATCTACATATTATTTAAAACCGGCCTTCGCATCTCGGAATTTTGTGGTTTAACGATTTCTGATATTGATTTCAAGGAGCATACGATCAACATCGATCATCAATTGCAGAAGAAATCAAAAATCGGATATTATATTCAAGAAACAAAGACAACCAGCGGAACAAGAAAGATACCTATGACTGCGGATGTAGAGGAATGCTTTCGGAAAATCATAGAAAAACGAAACCCGCCCAAAGCAGAACCTATGGTAGATGGAAAAAGTGGATTCTTATACTTTGATAAAAAACGGAAGTATTTGTTATTCTCTGCACTGGGAGCATTACTTTCAACACATCATTCAGAAATATAATAATACGTACAAAGTGCAGATGAATGTTATCACACCGCATGTGTGTCGGCACACCTATTGCTCAAATATGGCAAAATCCGGAATGAATCCAAAAGCATTGCAATATTTGATGGGCCACTCAGATATCAGCGTAACGTTGAATACATATACGCATGCTGAATTGGCAGCTTGTATGGCAAAGACGGCAAAGGAAGCAAAGCGAGTAAGTCCAAAGGCTACCATCGAAGAAAATGAAAAATATTACATGAGAGTCTGGCTTGTCAGAATTGGTCTTGGAGGTAAGGACGGAAAGGACACGAGGAAGGTATTTCTTTCCAGACTGAAAGGGCATACCGCATTCCGAACCGAGGAAGATAAGGAAAAATGGAAAGAACGAAACAGTAAGAAATCCACCGAATCTGCTGAATAGCAGAGGGGTGGATTTTGCCATAAAATACACAATTTCATATGGATATGAGCAGTAAATATTTGTGTACATTATGCCTCCGAATTAACTGGATAATATGTGCTTTTAGAGCGAATATGTACCTACCGAAAGGGAAAACAAACAGCCGAAAGGAAGGTACATAGAATGAACGAAAAAACAAGAATCCTGATTGAGGAAATGAAAAAAACAGACCATTGGGGTTGAGGTGGAGATGTACAACATCACAAGGAAAAAGGCAGCGAGAACGATTGCAGAGTATTTTCATACCGAAGGAACGGTAAAGTACATTGGAGGAAGTTACAGCGCATGGGCATGCAAGGACAATAAGGGAAGAGAATGGAAAATCACAAGAGATTCAAGCATTCAGGCAGCTTCCGATGACGAGAAGGCCGAACTTGGAACACCGATTCTTACCTACGAGGACATTCCGGATTTGCAGGAGATTTTAAGACAGCTGAGACATAAGGGAGCAAAAAGCGACCCTGTCCATATGTGCGGAGTACACATTCACATCGGACTGAATGGCCACACTCCAAAGAGCCTCAGAAACCTTGCGAACATCATGGCAAGCCACGAAAGCCTTTTGATTTCCGCAATGAGACTTGACCGAAACCGAATCAACAGATACTGCAGAACGGTTGACCCTTCCTTCCTTGAAAGGCTGAACAGAAGAAAGCCAAAGACAATGGAACGGCTTGCAGACATTTGGTACGAAGGAGTATGGGGCAGCAGAAATCAGCATTACAACGATTCAAGATACAGAATGCTGAATTACCACGCTTACCTATTATGCTGCGAAATATTGGATGGAGGGCTTATACAATCATACCGGAGATGCACCGCCACAGCCATTTATACCGTTCTTTTCTTATTGGGATTGGACGGATATGGTTCCTTGGGGACTGCTTCATGTATATGACTTTATGGAAGGATGGGATACGAGCAGGGAAACGGCAGAGCCGACAAAGCATGAAACCTATAGTGGCAGAAAATATCTCACAACCTATCTGAAGCAACAGAAGGTTTCTTTCGGAACAATAAGTGTTGATAGGAACGGTGTGCCGGATTCTTATTCAGGCAATGCAGTCATTGGAGAAGGATATGCGTCTGTTTTAGATGAAGAAGCGGTGCTGAAATACACATTTGAAGTACCAACAGCCGGAACATATGATGTGGCAGTTGAGATAGTTTATCCAAGATGGGATAAGAATAGCATCGGAATCAGTCTTGATGGGGACAGTCAGATGCTGTCAGAATCAAGGCTGTATTTCTTATATTGGAGAAAGAAATTCTGGAGGATATTAAAAAGTGGAGTCAGCTTGTCAGCAGGAAAGCACACTATTACTGTGTCCGGTGGAGTGCCTGGAGTAGATTTTTTATGGCTTTCGGGTATGTTCGGATTTTTCACAGAAAGCGACTGCCGGGGAAGTGTACTATGGATTGAAGCCAAGAAAATTCATGGATGTGAATGGAGAAATGGTACAGCCCGACAGGGTATTTAAGGTTACTGCAGAGGTACTTCGTAGAAAGCCCGAAAGTGCGCTTGTATGGTATGAAGATTTCTGCGATTATTCAGAAATCCCGACCAACTATTTTACAGAAGCCGATTGTGGTACGGTTGTATCAGGAATTTTTGGATGGAAAAACAACGGATTACATCAAGAGGATTTTTGAAAAAGAGGGAGTTCGGAACTGGGATGGCGGTACGAAATGGCAGGCCACAACCTTAATGAGTATGTTGGAGAATGAAAAATACAAAGGTGATACATTGCTGCAGAAAAGCTATACGGTGGATTTCCTTACCAAGAAGCGGACGCAGAACAAAGGGGAAATCCAGATGTTTTATGTGGAAGATGACCACGATGCCATCATTTCAAAGCGGATTTGGGAATGTGTACAGCTTGAAATAAAACGCAGGAAAAAGTATCTGGAGGAGCATGGGACAAACTCCTATTTCCACCGACCGGAAAGCAATCCATTTGCATCCAAGATAATTTGCGGAGACTGTAATAAGGTGTTTGCACGGAAAGGCTGGCGGAGCAGCACGGGCGTTGACCGTAAGGTATGGCAATGTAGTGAACGATACAAGGTCAAAGGAGTTATGGGATGTGCCAACCGCCACGTAGAGGAAGAAACGCTGATAAAGGCTTATCTGATGGCTTGGAACGCATTGGTGGAGAATCGAGAGGATTTCATGGAGCAGTGGACAGAACAGTTGCAGAGCGAGAACCTCTTGGAAAGTTATCGGGCGGAGAAGTTTATAGAATATACCGATGGAGCAAAGCCTTTGACGGAGATGGATACGGACTTCATGCTGAAAACACTGGACCACATCAAGGTTTTGAAGATGGAACATTGTTGGTGGTCTTCCTGGACGGAACGGAGATTGAATGTAAAAATGAAGAGGAGTAAGAAAAGATGCCGATTGGGAGTTGCGATTCCTGGTCGGCCTTTTTTCTTGCTCTTTTGCGGATGGTAAAAGGTGGAGTTTTATGGTAGAATATTATAATAGCGAGTAGAGATATCGATGAAAAGAACGTGTTATTATGTGCTTTATTTGGTTTTGTGGAGGTACTGCTTAATATGGTTAACAGAATTTTCGATAAAAAGAATGTAATATTACTGAAAGTTAACGAAGATGATTTGAATACCTTTTTAGTTGATATGGATATTGATGATGAAGGAAATCCCAAATATTGCTTGGATGATTTTACCAAAGCCATATGTAATACAATTCCAGAATATGTTTTTGCACAATATGAAGATCCCAATATTCCTCAAAATGACATTGTTGAAAAGTTAAGAGAAGCGGCTCATTGTATTTATAAAATCAAAGATTTTCAATTAATGAAACAGTGGTGTGTAGATAAAGATATTAATGCATATAACGAATTAAAAAGGTCTAGTACAGCAAAAAGAGGAGAATTTGGTGAGTTGTTGTTGCATTTGATATTAAGGGAAATTTAAGCATACAATACCACTAATTTCTAAAGTTTATTTCAAAGATAGTGCGAGTGTGCCTGCACATGGATTTGATGCGGTACATGTTTCCACGAATGAAAAAATTTTATGGCTTGGTGAAAGTAAGCTTTATGATGATAGTAAAGAGGGGATAAAAGCATTAGTGAAAGATTTGAATGAACATATTAATACAGACTATTTAAATGACCAGTTTGTGATAATTAAAAAGAATCTGGATAATAATTCTATACCTGGCAGAGAGGAATGGATTGATACAATAACGAATTGTACAAAGCTAAGCGACAAACTTAATATTATAAACATACCAATACTTTGTACTTATACACATGACATTTACAAAAAGTTTTCTGATATGAATGATCCTAATGCAATAGCCTACCACGAATTAAATGTCAGAGAGTTAAAAGAGTATTTTGATAAACAGAACAAAATGCCACTAAAAGACAGAGTTAATATTATACTTATGCTATTTCCTGTAAATGACAAAAATGAATTAGTCATTAATTTGCATAAACGTCTTTGGCATATGCAGAATATTTGAGGTGAAATATGGACAAGACAACCGAAATCATATTAGAAATTGAAAATGCAGAAAGAATCTCTTTTGAACAGAGTTTTAAAATTGTTTCATATTGCACACAATTGTTGTCACAACATTCAGCGGAAGCAGAATTATCCGCGAGAAAGATAGTAATACATGTTCTGAATAATTGGGGAAAAATTGATAAAAATTTATATGTAGTGTGGGCGGATTTGATTGAAACGTTAGGATTTTATCCGTATATTCAAAAAAATAGTTCTGATTTGAAAATTATGTCTTTTGCAGACGATGTGCGAATGAGTTATTTTAAGTCAGATTTTTTAAAGAATACATATCTACATAAAGAGCAAAAGAAAATTTCTAATTATCTTTTGTCAGGGAAAAATATAATTGCTAGTGCGCCAACAAGCTTTGGAAAAAGTTTGCTTATAGAAGAAATCGTAGCTTCAAAAAAATATAAAAACATAGTTATCATACAGCCAACATTAGCATTGTTAGATGAAACTCGATTAAAATTGAAGAAATATGCCGATGATTACAAAATTATAGTGAGAACTTCGCAACCATATTCTGAAGACAAGAGAAATCTTTTTCTGTTAACAGCGGAAAGGGTAATGGAGTATGAGCCTCTACCTCAAATAGATTTTCTTATTATAGATGAATTCTACAAATTGAGCCTCAGAAGAAAGGATGACCGGGCAGATACCTTAAACAATGCGTTTTTGAAGGTGGTAAATAAATTTCATCCCAGATTTTACTTCTTAGGCCCCAATATTGATGGAATAACAGATGGATTTGCAGAAAAATATGATGCAATATTTTATAAGTCAGATTTTTCTTTAGTAGATTGTAATGTAATAGATAAGAGTAATTTAATTAACTGGAGTAACAGCGATAAACAGATTGATAGGAAAAAATCACAATTTTGTGTGAACTGTTAGATGAGTTGCGAAATGAACAAACGCTTATTTATTGTTCAACTCCTGCACGAGCAAGGCGTATGGCCAAAGTATATTTAGAATATTTGCAAAGAATAGAACGAGAAAAGAATAATCAACTTCCATTAATAGAATGGATTAATAAAAATGTCTCGCCGGAATGGAGTTTAGCTAAGGAATTACAATACGGTGTGGCAATTCATGATGGCTCTTTACAAAAGCATATAGGAGCTTCAATTATTAAGTATTTTAATGAGGGACGGTTAAACTGTATTTTTTGTACCTCTACGATAATTGAAGGTGTCAATACTAGTGCTAAAAATGTAATTTTGTTCGATGAAAAAAAGGGAGGAAATGAAATAGACTTTTTTTGACTACAGTAATATTAAGGGGCGTTCTGGAAGGATGATGGAACATTATGTGGGAAGAATATTTAAATTTTTGTCACGTTCCGGTGCAGAAGTCTATTGTAATAGATATCCCATTTTATGAACAAGATCCAGAAATATTGACAAATGAAATACTTATTAACATAAAAAAGAATGATGTAAAGCAAGAGGTCAGAAATCGTTATGATCAGATTAATGCGCTTCCCGCTGATTTATTAAGTATTATTAAACAAAATGGCGTTTCTGTAAATGGACAAATCAGGATTTATAACAAATTAATTAGTGACTTGAAATCAAAAAGTGTATTACAAAATATTCAGTGGAGCCAATTACCTACATGGGATCAAATGTACTATGTTTTAGAACTGGCAGAAAATAATCTATTTAACTTTGATAGCAAAAGGGGCGTGTTTTCAGTAAAGCAGCTTGCAAGATATTTGAATATGTACAGAACGAAAAAGAATATTATTGATATTGTTAATGATATTTATAATAGTAAAATTGCGACTGTAAAGACTTTGACAGATGAGAGAAAAGCAAGATATTATGATGAAGCTGTAGAAACAGCATTTCATATCTACAGACATTGGTTTCAATTTACTGTGCCGAAGGCGTTTAGAGTTGTAGATAGTATCCAACGTCTGATATGTGAAACGAGAAACATTAAACCAGGGTCTTATAGCTTTTTCGTACAACAATTGGAAAATGTATTTTATACGTGAGAATTTATCGATTCTGGTCGAATTTGGGATACCAAGTAACGCTGTAAGAAGATTGGAGAATGTAATTCCGTCTAATCTGTCAGAGGATGAAAGTCATTGACTTTATTAAGAAAATCGCAGCAATATAAAAAAATACTTGTTGCCATATGAAAGTGAGCGGTTAGAACAGTGTATATAGAAATAAGTAGAAGAATGATTATTGTTCCTTAAAATAATGTTTTAGATGAAAGAAGAGAATGTATGGGGAAGAAAATTGGAAGAAATGATCCATGTCCATGTGGAAGTGGAAAAAAATATAAATTGTGTTGCATCAATAAGATGTCGGAGGAAGAAATACAAGCATTGTATTTAGAGCAATTTGAATTGACCAAAGGACTGAATGAGGCGAATAAGTGTCACAAAATATTAGATATAGGAAAAAGGATAATCGAACATCAACAAAATAGTATATGTGCCACAGAAACATATGTAAATATGGCACTCGCTAAAAGGGTATTATATTTATTAACTATAAATGAGCAAATTTGAAAAATTGCACAAAACTACACTGCGAATTTCATAAATGAATCAAAATCATTGCTTTCCTTTGCGCATTGAAAAAGATAACGATACTTTTCCAGCTGAATGGTATCACAGATTTCGTGATATCCAGTTTCAAACGAACAGAACCTACCAGTACCCACTGCACACATGAAATGTGCCAGTG
>ENA-OQCW01000341-OQCW01000341.1-human-gut-metagenome-genome-assembly--contig:-NODE-341-length-30765-cov-6.384425_pt1 | contig 30765 bp, 26 predicted proteins | sample MGYA00242767_ERZ504593 | MGnify/ENA primary metagenome ERZ504593 (study PRJEB26092, sample SAMD00036307) | human gut metagenome | host: Homo sapiens | study: EMG produced TPA metagenomics assembly of... | reverse complement strand
GGCCTTTGACACGCATTCGGGCAAGATTCAGGCCATCCACGCGCGCAACGTGCTGCTTGCCACCGGTGGCGCGGGCCGACTGTTCCACACCACGTCAATTCCTGGGATCTGACCGGCGACGGCATGGCCTTGACCTTGGCCGCCGGTCTGCAGCTGGAGGACATCGAATTGTGCAGTTCCACCCCACCGGGCTCGCGCACACCGGCATCCTGCTGTCCGAGGCGGCCCGCGCCGAGGGCGGCATTCTGAGGAACGCCGACGGTGAGCCGTTTATGGAACGCTACGCTCCGGAGCATAAGGATCTGGCCGCACGAGACGTGGTCTCCCGCTCCATCATGGCGGAGATCGACGCCGGTCGCGGCGTCGCCGACCGAAGGACCCGGATGGTCCGAAGGACTGCGTCTGGCTGGATATGACCGGCATCGACCCCGAACGTATGAAGGAAGTGCTGCCGCAGGTGGTCGAAACCATCGAGCAGTACGCGAACCTCGATCCGGCCAAGGACCTAGTACCCATCAAGCCCACTGCACACTACACGATGGGCGGCATCCCCATCACCACCGACGGCGAGGTGTACCGTTGGGCCGACGGTGCCGTGCAGGTAGTCGATGGACTGTTCGCCGCTGGCGAATGCTCTTGTGTCTCCGTACATGGTGCGAATCGTCTGGGCGGCAATTCTCTGCTCGACGCCTGCCTGTTCGGCACACGCGCTGGTCAGACGATGGCCGCACGCATCGCCGAGAACCCGGTTGACTCCCCCATGGCCGATGATTCGGCCGATGACATGCTGACCGATGCCGCCGATCAGGCTGCCGATTCTCGCAAAGCGGAGCTTGACGAACTGCTCGCCGGGCCAATAGATGATTCAGACGATGGAGTGCCCACCGCCAATCCTTATCAGCTCATGGCCCAACTCGGATCAGTGATGGAGCAGGCTCTGGCCGTACGTTGCACCGCTCAGACCATCGATACGGCGTTGACCCAGATCAACGGTGACATCACACCGGTTGCCGATACCTTGCGGGCCCATGACAAGACCGCCGCTTTCAATCAGGAGGTCACCGCCATCTGGGAAGTCCGTCATCTGATCGAACTGGCCGAGGTCATGCTGCACGCTTCCGAATCCCGTCAGGAATCTCGCGGATCCATGCAACGCCTTGATTTCCCCGAACGCGACGATGAGCATTTCCTTGCTCACTCGATGGTCGCCGATGATGGTTCGGTAAGTTTCAAGCCGGTGCACATCACCGACTATCCGCCCAAGAAGCGCGAGTACTGATCCGCTGGTGGTAATACCCAAGCCGCCTAGGGCTTGTGGCACAATAGGTTGGCTAATATTGGACTTGACATCCCACTGTTTCATGGAGGCAGAACATGGCTGAGGCGAGCAACACGACGGTTACCCTGCAAGTGCATCGTTTCACGCCGCGACCCGAGCGTGCCGAACGTGCACGCGGTGGCAGCCCGTTTGCCAAGAAAGGCTCCCCGTTCGGCGGCGGCTCGGATTCGGCGGCGCGCCGTCGTCCGCGCGGCAAGCAGTGGGTGCAGGAGTACACGATTCCCGCGCGCCCTTCGGATACTGTGTTGGATTGTCTGCTGACCATCAAACGCACCGTCGACCCGACGCTGGCCTTCCGTTATTCGTGCGGTCATGGCATGTGCGGTTCGGACGCCGTGGCCATCAACGGCACCCCCACCCTGCTGTGCACAGCCACCATCCGCGATTGGGCCAAGCAACCCGGCGCCATGCCCGAAGTCGATGACGAAGGGTTCCGACACACCGGCACCGAGGCTGAGGAATCCGACGATTCCGCGGAAAACGTCGCAAACGCGGCGGCCGCCCAGAACTCAGCCGCAAACGGTTCGCTGGGAGTCATCGAACTGGCGTCCCTGCCCGGCTTCCCGCCGCAGCGCGACCTCATCGCCGACATCGACCCTATGCTCAACCAGATCAGGAAGCTCACCCCGTATCTTCAGGCGGACGGCGTGCTCGCCACCACCGCCGAAGGCAAGGTGGACGTGTTCGAATACCTGCAGAACCCCGAACAACTCGCCAAATACGAGCTGCTGAGCAACTGCATCGCCTGCGGCGTGTGCGAAGGCGCCTGCCCGGTGTACGCCGGCGGCGACGCCTTCATCGGCCCGGCCGCGCTGATTTGGGCCTCCCGTTTCGTCAACGATTCGCGCGACACCAAGGCCATGGAGCGTATGGATGCCATCGACACCGCCGACGGCGTGGCCGCCTGCCAGTCCGTGCGCGCCTGCTCCCGCCACTGCCCGCGCGGCATCGATGTGGGCGAGGAGATGTGGCAGATCGTGGCTAAGGTCCGCGAGCGCTAAGCCGCGCCGCGGCTGGCTGCGGCGATCGCCTAAGCACATGCGTCGATGCATCCGCTGGGTGCCCGCACGAGAGAAGACATGAAAGAACGAATTATGGACAGAACGCAGTACACCAACCTCGCCAAGGCATGGGAATTCACCGAGGAACACGCGCGCGAACGTGAATCCGATGCGTTGACCGACACCCGTACGGCCGCCGACGAGTCCGGCCAGTTGCAGGGTTCGGCGGCGCAGGCCCGTCTGCTGGGCATGCTGGTGCGCATCACCGGCGCCGCTTCGGTGATTGCCGTGGGCACCGGCTCGCTGGTGGAGACCTTGCAGCTCGCCCATGCACTGGATAACAAGGGCCTGCTGACTGCGGTCGATTCCACCGCCCAGGGCATCGCGCTGATTCGCAAGGCGTTCGCCGAGCTGCAGGACGAGACCGACACCACGTTGCGTGCGGTGAACGCCCCGGCCAGCGTGTTTCTACCGCGCCTCAACGCCAATGATTACGATCTGATCGTGGTGGCGGGCGACGCCGAGAACTATGCCGCCACGTTCGCCCAGGCCTCCCGTCTGCTGCGCGTGCACGGCGTGATCGTGTTCACCGATGTGCTGGCGTTGGAGGACGGTCAGGGCGGCGTGATCAATCCGGCCGACCGCAGCGACAAGGCCATCGCCATGCGTGAGCTGCTCACCACCGTCGAAGATGACGAAGGTTTCGAGTCCACGCTCACCCCTGACGGCACCGGCCTGCTCATCGCCTACAAAAAGTAACTCTGTCCTTGGCTCCCCTCGGAGAGGGGAGCCACTCTATCTCGCTTACCTCACAATTGCGCTGACGGCCACGTCCACGGCTTCGTCGGCGTCATCGGTTACGGTGACCAGTTTCGGGTCGATCGTCGAGATCATGCCATGCTCGGCCACCGGACCGTTGAGCCAGTCAAAGAGCCCCTGCCAGTATTCCTTGCCGTAGAGCACCACCGGAATATTCGCCACCTTGTGGGTCTGGACCAAGGTCAATAATTCGAACATCTCATCCAGTGTGCCGAAGCCTCCCGGGCATACGATCACGCCGGAGGAATACTTGATGAACATGGTTTTTCGCACAAAGAAGTACCGGAAGCTCATGCCGAGGTTCACCCACTGGTTCAACCCCTGCTCGTGCGGCAATTCGATGCCAAGTCCCACCGATTTGCCGCCGGCCAGTGCCGCTCCCCTATTCGCGGCTTCCATGATGCCGGGACCACCGCCGGTGATGACGGCGATGTTGCGCTTGGCTATCTGGCTACCCATGCGCCGTGCTGCCTTGTAGATCGATTCGGTGCGCTGGGTGCGTGCGGAGCCGAAAATAGAGACCGCAGGTCCGAGCTCGGCGAGCGCCCCGAAACCGTCCACGAATTCCGATTGGATGCGCAGCACACGCCATGGGTCCATGTGCAGCCAGTCGGTGTCCTGATCGGGTTTCAGCAGGTTGGCGGTGGTGTTGTCCGAGGGAATCATCTGGCCGCGTAGAATCACCGGGCCGCGATGATAGGTATCGCCCAGCGGCGAGGCGTCCTCCAGATCGACCGGGTTCACCGGTGTGGCCGCAGCCTCAGTTGCCGTCTCAGCCTCCAACGCCGCCGCATCATTCGCGGCTGTGGCTTCCAATGGTTCCATATCGTCCACGACTGCGGACTTGGATGCGGCCTCGGCTAGATTCTTTGCTTCAGCGGCCTTTTTGCCGTCGTTCTTCTTGGATTTCTTCTGCTTCTTTGCCATCCAATGTCCTCCTGTACGGCGCTATCGACTCTTCGCATTCTAGCGCCTGAAGCTCTGCGTACGTTTTCCGCGAAATCATCCTTGACTTCGTGAAGAACGTACGGTGAGTGACACTGAGCGTACGTTTTCCGCGAAATAAGGCCTCATCTCGTGAAGAACGTACACTGAGCGCGTCTCAGCGTACGGTTTTCACGAAACAAGGCCAATAATGGAGTAGGGACCGTCTAAGCCATCAGTGGCGGAAGTCGATTTCCACACTGGCGGTGCCGTCGGCGAGGGTGCCGGGGTGTTCCGTGGGCGTGGTGGGCTCTGTGGTGTGGCTTGGCTGCCCGATGCCATCACCATCAATCGATTCGTCATCCTCCGCATCAGCCGCTGCTGCGGCTGCGGTCTTCTCGAATCGCTTGGACTGACGGCTCAGCAGCACACCGGAAATCGCGGCGGCGATCAGGGAGGCCACCAGCACGCCGAAGCGCGCCTCAGCGGAAAGTTCCGCGTTCTTGTACGCCAGCGAAGCGATGAGGAAGGACACAGTGAAGCCAATGCCGCAGGCGACGGCAGCGGGAATCATGTCGCGCACACGCAGCCCCTTGGCCATCTTGAGCCCGCCCACATGCGTGGACAGCCATGCGGTGGTGATGATACCCAGAGGTTTGCCGACCACCAAAGCCACAATCAGTGCGATGACCAGCGGCGAGGCCAACAATAGCGGGCTCATCGACTCGAAGTGTACGCCGGTGGCGAACAAGGCGAAGATGGGCAGGGCCAGCAGTGCGGAGAATGGCTGAAGCTTGTTGGCATAGCGTTCGGCACGCGGTGAAAGTTCGCCGTGCATTTCACGGGAGGGAGTCAGCAGGCCAACCAGCACGCCGGCCAGTGTGGGATGCACGCCTGCCTCGAACATCATGATCCAAGCGAGGACGCCGACGATGCCGACCGCAATCCACGGCACTTTTTTCAGTCGTACGAGGTATGCCCAGATGACGGCGCACATGACGATGCCGATGAACCAATACCAGGCGTTGATCGAGGAGAAGAATACGGCGATCAGAATAATGGCCAGCAAGTCATCGACGGTGGCAAGCGTCATCAGGAACGCGCGGATCGAACCGGGCAGGGCCTTGGCAAACAGGGCGAGCACGGCTAGTGAGAACGCGATATCCGTGGCGGTGGGCACTGCCCAGCCGTGCGACATCTCCGAGAACGGAATGCTGCTGCCGGTGGTGGTCAGAATCAGCGTGCCGGGTTCACCAGGCCCGATCTGAGAGAACAATGCCGTGACGGCCAGGAACAGGATGGGCGGGGCGATCATGCCGCCCACCGCGCACAGCATCGGCACGGCGGCCGCTTTCGGATTGGCGAGCGAGCCGGTGGTGAGTTCCTGCTTCAGTTCGAGGCCCACGGTCAGGAAGAAGATGGTAAGCAGACCATCCTGGGCCCAATGGCCAATCGGCAGGTCGAGATTGGTGTAGGGGATGAACAGATGCGTTTCCGCTACGGTCTCGAACGCATGCGCGGTGGCGGGCAGGTTCGCGAGCACCAGGCCGGTGAGCGCGAAGCCGAGCATGATGAGTCCGGAAATACGGTCTGAGGCGGCGATTCGCCTGATGGTGGACCAAAGTCCCTTCTTCGCGCCGGCGGTCGTGGCCATCGCGTCTCCTTGCTGTACTCTCTTGGATGAACCGTATGTAATAGTACGGAATATCTCAGGACGTTCTGCTCCGGGCTGAGTCGCGAAGGGCAACCTTACCCCACCCCTGTGTGGCCGACTCAAACGGGCCAATACAATTGGAAAAGCCTCGGAAGCATTTCGCTTTCGAGGCTTACTGTGCGCCAGACAGGATTCGAACCTGCGACCTGCTGATCCGTAGTCAGCTGCTCTAATCCGCTGGGCTACTGGCGCATACCACTGTTGTCCCCGTGGTTCGGGAGTGCGCCAGACAGGATTCGAACCTGCGACCTGCTGATCCGTAGTCAGCTGCTCTAATCCGCTGGGCTACTGGCGCATGTTGTCTTTCAGACAACTCGATATATAATACACGCCGTTCAGCTGAATGCAACTCGGCGTGTTGCGGCGAGTCGCACCATCCCGACCACTACCGCAACGGCGTATTTACTGGCCTCACGCCTCGTGTGTACGGACTCGGTCAAGCAAAACCGACTGCGCAACTTTGAGACGTCCCTGCGGCACATCCACGGCTTCGCGCAGGAGTTTGGGCGTGCTGGAACCCTCTACGGACGCCTTGTCCACAATCACCTGCCTCACATCATCCAAACTCGGCAACTGGAACATCGTGTCCTGCAACGTACGTTCGATAATCGAACGCAAACCGCGTGCGCCGGTCCCCTGCTTGATAGCGATATCAGCAATCGCCCGAATGGCCTGTTCTGTGAATTGCAGATCGACGCCGTCGACGGCGAACAGTTTACGGTACTGCTTGATCAGCGCGTTGGCTGGCTGGGTGAGAATCGCCGTCAGATCGTCTACGGTAAGTTCCTTCAGCACACTGGTGACCGGCAAACGTCCGATGAACTCAGGCAACAGTCCGAACTCGGCCAGATCATCGGCATTGACCTGTTCGAGCAATTCCTCGTCTTTCATGTCGGCGTCGTGCCAATTCGCGCCGAAGCCGGTCTCTCGACGGCCTAATCGCTTGCGAACAATGTCCGTCAGCCCCACGAACGCACCGCCGCAGATGAATAGGATGCCGCGTGTGTCCATCTGCGCAACGTCCTGCTCCTTATGCTTGCGCGTGCCTTCCAACGGCACGGAGGCGATGGTTCCTTCCAAGATCTTCAGCAACGCCTGCTGAACGCCCTCACCGGACACGTCACGGGTGATGGAGGTGTTCTCACCGGATTTGCGGGCGATCTTATCGATTTCGTCAATGTAGATGATGCCGTGCTGGGCTCGGCTTACGTCGCCATCCGCAGCTTGGAGGAGACGTTGGAGCACGGTTTCCACATCGTCGCCTACATAGCCGGCTTCGGTCAGGGTGGTGGCGTCGGTGATGACGAACGGCACGTTCATTACGCGGGCCAACGCCTGCGCAAGATAGGTTTTGCCCACGCCGGTGGGGCCGAGCAACAGAATGTTTGACTTGGCGACCTCGACGTCAGCCAAAGGGTCATTGCTGCGGCGGGCAGCACGCGTCTGGGTGGGAACGGATTGCTTGGCTTGTTTGCCGGTCTGGCCACTGTGCCCGTTATTCCCGTCAAGCTGCTCAGCGGACTCCTGAAGCTCCATGTTGACGCGCTTGTAATGGTTGTATACGGCTACGGATAATGCGCGCTTGGCGTTCTCCTGACCGATGACGTAGCGGTTGAGATAATCGAAGATCTGAGCGGGCTTGGGCAGGCTCAGCGAATTGACCTCGGCATCTTTGACACGCTCCTCGGAGATGATGTCCACGCACAGGGCGATGCATTCATCGCAGATGGAGGCATTGGGACCGGCCACCAGTTTTCGTACCTGATGTTCGGTTTTGCCGCAGAACGTGCAACGGGGTACGTCCTCGTTGTAGCTCACCACACGTCCCATGATTCTCCTTTGCCGACTACGCCGCACCGTCGAACCGCCACGCTGCGCATTATCATTGTCATCCTTGAAATACAATACCCCCGGTCGTTGCCGACCGAGGGTATTGCAATGTCCGGAAGTTTTACTGGCGGTGTTCCAACACCTCGTCCACGATGCCGTATTCCTTGGCTTCAGGAGCGGTCAGGAAAGTGTCCACTTCGATGTCGCGGCGAATCTTCTCGACGTCCTGGCCGGTGTGCTTGGCGAGGGTCTCCTCCAGCCATTCGCGCATACGCAGCATTTCCTTGGCCTGAATCTCGATCTCCGTGGCCTTGCCGAAGCCTTGGTCGATGGCCGGCTGGTGGATGAGCACACGGGCGTTCGGCAGCATCAGGCGCTTGCCCTTGGTGCCGGAGGCCAGCAGAATGGCGGCGGCGGAGGCGGCCTGGCCGAGGCACACGGTCTGCACGTCGGGCTTGATGTACTGCATGGTGTCGTAGATGGCGGTCATGGCCGTCATCGAACCGCCGGGTGAGTTGATGTACATCATCACGTCACGGTTCGGATCTTGGGATTCGAGGACCAGCAGCTGGGCCATCACGTCGTCGGCGGAGGCGTCGTCCACCTGCACGCCGAGGAAGATGATGCGATCCTCGAACAGGCGGGAGTAGGCGTCCTGGGTCTTCATGCCATACGGGGTCTTCTCCACGAACTGCGGCATGATGTAACGGTTGGTCGGCGCGGGCTGGGCTGCGCGGGCGGAGGCCGGCATGAAACCGGCTACGCCCTGACGGCCGGCCAAGCGGTCGGCACGGGCGGCGAACTTTGCTTCTTCACTTGCCATGAGTCTCACTCCCCCTGCTGGTTGTTGCCGATGGTGTCCGGCGTGGTCACGAGCTTGTCCACGAAGCCATAGTTGAGGGCTTCCTGGGCGGTGAACCAGTGGTCGTATTCGTTGTCGCGGTAGATTTCCTCGAGGGTGTGGCCGGTCTGCTCAGCGGTCAGCTCGCTCATGGTCTTCTTCATGTCCATGATGAGCTCGGCGTTGATGCGCACGTCAGTGGCGGTGCCGCCGATGCCGCCGGAAGGCTGGTGCATGAGCACACGGGCGTGCGAGGTCAGGTAACGCTTGCCCTTGGTGCCGGAGCTCAGCAGGAACTGGCCCATGGAAGCACACATGCCCAGGCCCACGGTCGCCACGTCAGGCTCGATGAGCTGCATGGTGTCGTAGATGGCCATGCCGGCGGTGATGGAGCCGCCCGGCGAGTTGATGTACAGCCAGATGTCCTTCTTCGGGTCTTCGGCGGCCAGCATCAGCAGCTGAGCGCAGATGCGGTTGGCCATATCGTCCTTGACCTCTTCACCCATCCAGATGATGCGGTCTTTGAGCAGACGGTTGAAAATCGGGTCGACGGGGCCGGCCGGGACGTCATCGCCCGCCATGACCGGCAAGGTCGCAAAGGTATTGCTCACCTTGATTCTCCTTCTAATTACTCGAACATTGTTCAGACTACCGCCTTGAAGCGACTGAAGGCGTCTTTTCGCGTGCTTTTTGGCGGGTAGCGTAGGGATTTCGGGTTCTTCCAAGGTGTCGAGGACGTCGTCAATGAGGAGGCGGGTCTGGGAGGCGGCATCGTCGCCCAGACGCGGGAAGCGACGGGCGGCATTGGCGGGGCTGGCACCGGCGGCTCGCGCTACGTTGGACTTGCTGGCACCATGGGCCACGGCTTTTTCCGCGAGCCGATCGACCAGTGAATCGGCGACTTGGCGCATCTGTTCGGCCACCCATAATTGGGCCATATCCGCAGGTAAGTCGTAGTCTTCGGCCACATCGCTGGCTGCCTCCTGAATGGCGGCCCATAACACCATGAATGGCTTTCGATAGTAGTCAATCTGCTCAGTGAGCGGCTCAGCGGCAAGCAATTCAAGTGCCGAGCGAATTTCTGTATTTTCTGACATAGCTTTCTTTACCTCGGCTCCCCTCTCTGAGGGGAGCCGTCGCCATAGGCGGCTGAGGGGAGTTTCGACCGGGGCAGCTCCCCTCAGAGAGGGGAGCCAGAATATATGTATTTACTTACTTACGACTCAGCAACCACTTTGATATCAACGACGACGTGGCCACGGCCATGCCGACCGGTACAAAGAAGGTAATCGGCGCTTCAGAGAGCTCCATCACCAAGCACATGGCCATAAGCGGTGCCTGCTGTGAGGCCGAAAGCAACGAAGCCGCACCGATCAAGGCACACAGCAGTTACCGAATCAGTCGGAAACATCAGTATCCATACGAGACCGAGCATCGCACCCAGCGTGGAACCTAATGCGATGCCGGGCTGCAGCACACCGCCCGACGCACCGGAGCGAATGGTCATCAGCGTCACCAGCGCTTTGGCAACAAAGGTGAGTGCCAACACACCCAGCAACATCCAGATATTGGACTGGGACAGCGGGAAACCGGCGTTCATCACGGATCCAGAAGGGCCGCTCCCACCCTGAAGCATGGCCCAGAACGATGCCATTCCAGAGCCCGCTCCCCCGCCAGAGGCCGAATCGGATACATTACCGCCGCCCGTCAGCAAGTTCCATGGAGAGGCGGCCGCTGAAGATGCCGACTGCATGGCACCAGCAGTGCCGGCGGTTTCAGGAATGAATGTGCTGAATCCAAGTTGCGCTGCGGCACGGCCGTTGCCCATCACCTGCGGCACAACAATCGCCACCAAACCGGTGATGAGACCAGCCAGCGTCATCTGCCACAGAATAGCCTTACCGGTTGGCTTGTGCGCTTCCGCCCATTGCGAACCTTTTCGGAACAATGCGCCGCCCACTCCACATGCCGCACCGCAGATCAGAGCGAACAGCATTAACGTTGGCGTGGATTCCGGTTGCATGGCGGTAATGTCGTAGAACAGGCAATGCCCTTTGATCGCAACCGCCACGAATGCGGCAATGGCAGACATGCCCAGTCCAAACGCAACTTTTTCGATTGTCACATCTACCAACAGGATTTCGACGGCGAAGAACATGCCGGCCAGTGGCGCGTCATAGACGCCTCCTAGACCGGCACCGGCAGCCACTGCCACCACCATGCGCCGGTCGATGCCGTCAACGCCCTCGATATGGAACAGGTCGCAGAAACGTTGCGCGAGCATGGCACCGAGTTCGCGTGGGGCGACTTCTCGGCCGATCGAGGCACCGGAGCCGACGATGAAAATCTGCAATACCACATGCGCAATGGTTTGCCAGAAAGGCATTCGCTTTCCCGCCACGGCCTTCTTGACTGAGGGCACCGCAGTCGTTTTGTGTCGCAGCAGATACCAGATAATGCCTGCGATGCTGAGTCCCACGGTCACCGATATCGCACGGCGTGCAGCGGGCACGCCGAATGGACCAGGCAATTCTGGGCCTTCGATGTAGCCGAGCAGCACATGTTCAACGCCGTAGAGCAACAGGGTCAGCAGACCTGCTCCCACACCGATGAGCACGCCGAGCACAATGGTCGCCGCAGCGAGCCAACCAAGGCGTTTGATAGTAACCGTTGGCTGCATGTCAACCTCCGCACCCTATGCAACGAGTATGCCTTGGGAACTCCCCTCAGTCTCGCCACGCTCGACAGCTCCCCTCAAAGAGGGGAGCCAAAGAAATAGTCCTTTTGCCAGAATAGGAAGAGCCCGGAACCATGAAACACGATTCCGGGCTCAAACAATCACGCTAACGCGATGAGGCTATGCTCACTCAGCATCCTTGGCGTCATCCTTGGCGGACAGTTCGTCGGCCACGGCGGCAGCAGCGGAAGCGGCCTCGACGGACTCGGACTCTTCGTCCTCAGCGGCCTCGCCCAGGAAGGCGGAGAGGTCCACAACCTCGCCATCAGCGGTGAACTTGACGGCGCGCATGCCGGCGAGCAGGCCCTTGGAACGGCCGACTTCCTGCACAGCGGAGCCAAGCTGGCCATTCTTGATGATGGCCTGGATGAAGTTGTTCGGATCCATGCCGTACTGCTGGGCGATGGAAGCGAGGAAGTTGAACACGTCGGACTGGGACACCTGAACGTCCAGCTTCTCGGCCAGAGCGTCGAGCACCATCTGATCGCGCAGATCCTTCTCCACGGTCTCCTCGGCCTGAGCCTTCTGCTCCTTGGTGGCCTTCTCCGGATCCGGGGTCATGCCCTTGAGCTGCTCTTCGACCATGTTGGCCTTGACGCCCTTCGGCACCGGGATCTCGAGGCCTTCCTGCAGCTTGGCGATGAAGGCATCGCGAGCCTCGGTGGCCTGACGACCTTCGGCGTCCTGAGCGGCAGCCTTGCGGATGTCAGCCTTGAGCTCGTCCAGAGTGTCGAACTCGGAAGCTTCGGAAGCGAACTCATCGTTCAGCTCCGGCAGTTCCTCAGCCTTGACGGAGTTGACCTTGACCTTCACGGTGGCCTTCTGGCCCTCGTGCTCGCCGGCTTCCAGCGTGCCTTCGAAGGTGGTCTCCTCGCCGGCGGACAGGCCGTCAAGGGCCTCGTCCAGACCGTCGAGCATGGTGTTGGAGCCGAGCTCGTAGCTCACGCCTTCCTGGGAGTCGACGGTCTCGCCGTCAATCTCAGCAGTCAGGTCGATGTTGGCGAAGTCGCCCTTGGCGGCCGGGCGGTCCACGCCGACCAAGGTGCCGAAGCGCTGACGCAGGGTCTCGAGGCGCTTGTCGACGTCCTCATCCTTGACTTCCGGCTTGGAGATGGCGATCTCAAGACCGTCGATTTCCGGCAGTTCGATGTCAGGACGACGCTCGACGGTGGCGGTGAACTTCAGCTTGGTCTCGTCGTTGGCGGACTGCGGAACATCCTGCACGTCGAACTCCGGCTGAGCCATCGGACGAATCTTCTTCTCATCCAGGGCCTTGGAGTACAGCTCCGGGACCGCGTCGTTCACGGCCTCACCGGCGACGGCGGCGAAACCGATGCGCTGGTCGATGATCTTGCCGGGAACGTGGCCCTTACGGAAGCCGGGAACGTTCACCTGCTTGGCGATTTCCTTACGGGCCGCATCCAGATACGGGTTGAGCTCTTCCGGTTCAACAGTGACGGTGAGCTTCACCTTGGTGGGCTCGAGGTTACGAACGCTGATCTTCACGCTAATGACTCCTCAAAAGTCGTTATTTCTTACAGTTCTGCCGTAAGGCAACCTCTACATGATAACGCCACTTACGGACGGTGCAATGAGTTTCACTTGCCAGTTCCTTGCGCCCTGCTCGATCAGGAACGTCTCGACGTCCACTTCCACCGGGTCTTCCACCCAGCACAGGTTGCGTAGGATCTGTGGCTTGATGATCATCTCGGCCGGCGTGCGGGTGTCTTCGGCGATGCGGTTGATCACACGCCGCACCCGTTGCAGACGGTCATAACGCTCCGGATGGCGCTGTTGCCACAGCCGCATGGATCGGGGCGCGTTCACCACACCGTTTTCGTCCTGTTCGGGGGCGGGCATGGTAGGCCATTGGGTGGGCTTCAGGGCTATGGCTCGATCGATGGCCTGCTTCCAGACCTTCGGTTTGACCGCACGCTGAATCGGCGCGTACCGCTCGAACATTTTGTCCTGCTCGGTGCCGGTATGGATGCGCACACGCTCGTTCAGGGATCGGAGCGCGCGGAATTGGGCAGCATTGTGCGGCTTGTTGGTCGCCGCCTCGATGATTGATGAATCGGCCAATAACAGGCTGGGCGCAATATCGTATTGCCGGGCGAGTCGGTCGCGCTCCTCCCATAGGGATTTGGCGATGGCCAAGCCCCTTGGATCACGACTCAGCTGGGTGATGCGCGAGATACGCAGCCAAGGAATCGGATGCGGTTTGCGCGGGGCAAGGCCCGCAACCAAAGCGTGAGAAAACTCTTCAGCGGCCCACTCGTCCTTGCCTGCGGCTTTCAGGTCACGACGCATCATGGTTTCAAGTTCGATAAGCACCTCCACGTCGAGCGCCGCATAGTTGCGCCAGTCGCGCGGCAGCGGACGGTAGGACCAATCGGCGGCGGAATGCTCTTTGGCTAGCGTGATGCCGAGGTAGTGTTCGGTGACGGCGGCCAGACCAAAGCGGTGCAGGCCGAGCAATCGCGCCGCTATTTCCGTGTCGAACAGGGCTTTGGGTTTGAGCCCGATTTCGGCGAATCCGGGCAAGTCCATCAGAGAATCATGCAGAATCCACGTGGCGTCGCCCACGGCGTCATTGAATTCATTCCAATCAGCTCCGGCCCGGGTCAGGGCGACGGGATCAAGCAAGGCGATGCCTGCACCCTCACGTTTGAACTGAATCAGCCAATCCTCGTGTCCATAGCGGAAGCCGGACGCCCGTTCGGCGTCGGCGGCCAGCGAGCCCGTCGCCTCGGCCATCGCATCGCAGACACGATGATAGCCGTCCAGCGTCGAAGTGACATCGGGTACTCCCCCGCGAGGCTCTTTCAGCAGTCGGGGTTCGGTGTCACGGACGTCACTCAACTGGCGTCATCCTCCTCAAAACGGATGGTGGATCTGATGAATGCGGCCCACGAGCGGACTTGTGCGCCGGCGTCCATAGTACCGTCCGGCCCGGTCCCGTCAAGCGGGGTCCATGAGACGCGAATCTCACACCCGGCGCTGGTGGAGCCGGCCATCGAGCCAAAAGCCGTGTTTTGGGTCACGGTGACTGTGCCGGATACCGAATCCGGCTCGATGCCGTCGAAATAGTCGCACATGTCATCCCAGTACATGCCGGGGGTCAGAGAATCGTTTTCGGCGGTTTCCAGCGGCAGTCGCGCGAACGCCACGCAACGCCAGTTGGAATCCCAGTCAATGCGCAGCTCATGAGCATAAAGCATCATGATCCAGCCTGTGGCGATTCGTGATTCGGCATCGCTGCCAAGACCGGCGGAAAAGGCATCGCCGAGGGCACGCTCTCCCGCTTCGAATTCCACGCCGATACCATAATCGGCCAAGGTGGAAGGCACGGGAATCTCCCGATAGCGCACGTCATGGATGCGCTTCATGGTGCTGACGGATTCGACGGCTGCCCATACTTCATCCGGCACACCCTGAGGGCGCACGGGGCGTCCGTCGTTGGACTCTCCCGTAGGAAATGCGTAGATGTCGGCCATATCTCTAGGGTATGGGCGAACGGGCCGAATCGTGGTATTTACGCGCGGTTCGGCCCTGCAATTTAATACACGGTGAAGCCGTGGTCCTTGAACTGGTTGGTCACCCGTTCGCGGGTGGCGGCGTTGGGTCCCTTCTGGTTCTCCAGCGGGTATGGGATGCGCAGTTCGTGCCACTTCGGGCGGCCAAGCTGGTGGAATCCCAGCACGTCGATGTGTTCGACGGCATCACCGAAGGACTCGCAGATCTTCGCCACGTTTTCGACGTTCTCTTCGGAGTCGGTCAGGCCCGGCACGAGCACAAATCGCACCCAGATCTTCTTGCCGGCCTTGGCCAGTCGCTGGCCAAAATCGATGGTGGGCTGCAAGGTGCCGCCGGTGACCTTGTGATAGGTCTCCTCGTCGCCGGATTTGACGTCGAGCAGACACAGGTCGATGTCCTCGAGCATCTCGTCGGTGTAATTCGTGTTGAGGAAGCCGGACGTATCGAGGCAGGTGTGCACGCCCATCTCCTTGGCGGCATGGAACACACGCGAGACGAAGGCGGGCTGCATCATGGATTCGCCGCCGGAGAAGGTGATACCGCCATGCGTGGCCTTGAACAGGTCCTTGTAACGATCGACCTTCTTGATCATGGCGTCAAGGTAGACGGGCTTGCCGTCGCGCATCTTCCAAGTGTCCGGGTTCTGGCAGTACTGGCAGCGCAGCGGGCAGCCGGACATGAACACGGTCATGCGGGTGCCCGGTCCATCCACGGAGGTGTTGATGTCCCAAGAGTGGACGAAGCCGATATCACCGGATTTCAGGGCGGAAAGGCGGTCACGTCGGTCGAGTCCGATTGGGGATTCAAAGCCGGAAAGGCCACCCATCAAAGTCTGCGAGGCATAGGTCTTCGATTCCTTGAGCATATGCCTGGTCGTGGTGCGGAACGTGGGTGTTGCGGGCATCGTTGTCCTCCTGTTCCAAATGATGCGAAAGTCTGTGGGAAATAAGGAAGGGGTGGAGCCGTGCCCCACCCCTTCAGTTAGTCATTGCCGCGGTTCGCGGGGTTGGTCATCAGTCGACGACGGCACCCTGGTGGAAGGTACGGGAGATGACGTCGAGCTGCTGCTCCTTGGTGAGCTTGACGAAGTTCACCGCGTAGCCGGAGACACGCACGGTCAGGTGCGGGTACTTTTCGGGGTGCTCGACGGCGTCCTCCATGGTCTCCTTGCGCAGAACGTTGATGTTCGCGTGGTAGAGGCCGTGGCCGTTGCCGGCGTCCAGGATGCCGACCAGGTTGCCGATGCGCTCGTCCTCGTCGCGGCCCAGGCCATCAGGGGTGATGGTGTTGGTCAGCGAGATGCCGTCAAGAGCGTCGTTGTAGTCGATCTTGCCGACGGAGAACATGGACGGCAGCATGCCGTGGGAGTCCATGCCGTTCTCCGGGTTGGCGCCCGGAGCGTACGGGGTGCCCTTGGCGTGGCCGGACGGGAAGGAACCGGTGTTCTTGCCGTACTCGACGTTGGAGGTGATCGTCAGGATGGACTGGGTCGGGACGGCGCCGCGGTAGACCGGGAGCCTCTTGACCTGGCCCATGACCGTGGAGACGACCCACTTGGCGATGTCGTCGGCGCGGTCGTCGTCGTTGCCGTAGACCGGGAACTCGCCCTCGGTGCGGTAGCCGACGATCAGGTCGTCGTCGGCGCCCTCAACGTACTCGTACTCGTGGCCTTCCAGGGTCTTCGCGTCCTTGTTGTAGATCGGGTAGACCTTGGCGTACTTGACGGCGGCGAGGGAGTCGGCGGCGATGGACAGACCGGACATGCCGCAGCCGAGGGTGCGGTACACTTCCTTGTCGTGCAGGGCCATCTCGATGGACTCGTACGCGTACTTATCGTGCATGTAGTGGATGATGTTCAGGGCCATGACGTAGGTCTCGGACAGCCATTCGAGGGCCTTCTCGTAGTTGTTCTTGACCTTCTCGTAATCGAGGGTGCCGTCGGCCTCCGGGGTAATCGGCTCGATCACGCCCTTGTCGATGACCTGCATGCCGGTCATCTCGTCGCGGCCGCCGTTGATGGCGTACAGCAGGGCCTTGGCGGAGTTCACGCGGGCGGCGAAGAACTGCATCTGCTTGCCCACGCGCATCGGGGAGACGCAGCATGCGATGGCAGCGTCGTCGCCCCAGTGGCTACGAATTTCCTTGTCGGACTCGTACTGGATGGCCGAGGTGTCGATGGAGATCTTGGCGCAGAAGCGCTTGTAGGCCTCAGGCAGCTTCGGATCCCAGAAGATGGTGATGTTCGGCTCGGGGCCAGGTCCGAGGTGCTCGAGGGTCAGGGTGTTGAGCAGACGGAACGAGGTCTTGGTGACCATCGAACGGCCGTCATCGCCGAAGCCGGCGTCGGACCAGGTCGCCCAGTACGGGTCGCCGGAGAAGATCGAATCGTAGTCCTTGGTACGCAGGAAGCGCACGATGCGCAGCTTCATGACGATGTTGTCGATGAGCTCCTGGGCGTCGGTCTCGGTGATCTTGCCGGCCTGGAGGTCGCGCTCGATGTAGCAGTCGAGGAAGGCGGAGTTGCGGCCGAGGACATGGCGGCGCCGTCCTGGGACTTGATGGAGGCCAGGTAGCCCATGTAGGTCCACTGCACGGCTTCCTGCGCGGTCTGGGCCGGGCGGGACAGGTCGAGGCCGTACTCGTTGCCGAGGTTGATGAGCTTCTTCAGAGCCTTGATCTGCTCGTCGTGCTCCTCACGGAAGCGGATCCAGTGCTCGATCTCCGGCTCGGTGAAGTCGTTGCGGTACGGCACGGAGTCCTTGTCGCGCTTCTTGAAGGCGATGAGCTTGTTCACGCCGTACAGGGCGACGCGGCGGTAGTCGCCGATGATGCGGCCACGGCCGTAGGCGTCCGGCAGACCGGTGAGGATCTTGTTGTGGCGGGCGACCTTGATCTGCTTGGTGTACACGCCGAAGACGCCGTCGTTGTGGGTCTTGCGGTACTTGGTGAAGATCTTCTTGATCTCCGGATCCGGTTCCTTGCCGGCTTCCTTGATGGCCTGCTCGACCATGCGCCAGCCACCGTTCGGCATCATCGCGCGCTTGCAGGGAACGTCGGTCTGGAGGCCAACGACCACGTTATCGACTTCCGGGGAGTCGATGTAGCCGGCCGGGAAGGCGTCGACGTCGGCCGGGGTATGGGTGTCCACGTCGTAGACGCGCTGCTTGCGCTCCACGGCCAGGTAGTTGTCGTCGAGGTACTTCCACAGGTGCTTGGTCTTCTCGGTGGCAGGAGCCAGGAATGTCTCGTCGCCCTCGTACGGGGTGTAGTTCTTCTGGATGAAGTCGCGGACGTCAATATCCTTCTGCCAGTTGCCCTCGGTGAAGCCGGCCCACGCCTTGGCGTCGAGCTCCTCCTGGGAGACAGCTGCATTTTCCACTGCGGTCATGTCACTCCTTAAATGGGGTTGTAGGTTTCGCATCTTCACGGAACCCTTGGTTCAACAGTGTAGTTGGCACTTGCTTGAGAAAAGCTGAAATTGGGAGTGAGCTATCTCACATTGTTTCTGTGAACGCTACCATTCCAATGGCTTCTAGATATTGATGGGACTATTGCACGTCTCCAGATATGGGAAACCGCTCATACTGTGATGTTCGTATGAGCGGTTCGGTCTTGAGATTGACAGCAGAACCGTATCCGTCAGTTTTCGACCGTCAATCCTCGGGGCGAGCCTGTGCGGGTTTCACGCCGTAGTTCTTCCAGCGCCGGTTCTCCTCCTCCCATCTGGCATTGCGGTCCACCACGATGTCCCACGCATGTTCGGCGTCTTCCTTGGTCTTGTACGGACCCATGCGCTGTTCGATCGGTGAGACCATGCCCAACTCGGCCTGCTTCTTGACGGTGTTGAAATACCACTGCTTCTTGTTATCGTCTGTCATTGGTACCTCCTCAACGGTATTACTTGCTCCCGCTGGCGGGAGCAATATATGTTTATTCCCTGAATGCGTTGGTGACGGGCAGTCGGCGGTCGCGGCCGAACGCGAGGGCCGTGACCTTCGGTCCCAGCGGGTATTGGCGGCGCTTCCATTCGGCGCGGTCCACCAATCGCATCACGGTGTCTACGGTGACCTGGTCGAAGCCGTCGGCTAACAGGTCGGCGCGGCCGTGCGCGTGCTCGATGTATGCGGCGAGCACCTTGTCGAGCAGCGCGTATTCGGGCAGGGAGTCGGAGTCCTTCTGCCCGGGGCGCAACTCGGCCGAGGGTGCCTTCTCGATGGAGGAGACCGGAATCATCACGCCGTCCTTCAACGGGATGCCGGTGTTGCCGTCCTCGTTGCCCACGATCTTGAGACCGCCGATGCCGACGCCTGCGGCCGCGGCCTTGTTACGCCAACGGCTGATCTCCCAGACACGGGTCTTGAGCAGGTCCTTGATGGGTGCGTAGCCGCCTACCGCATCGCCGTAGATGGTCGAGTAGCCGCAGGCGAGCTCTGACTTGTTGCCGGTGGCCACGGCGAGCAGACCGCGCGAATTGGAGCTGGCCATCACGATCACACCGCGGATGCGGGCCTGCAGGTTCTCGGCGGAGACGCCATCAAGGTCAAGTTGCTGTTGGTAGGCGTTGAACAATGGCTCAATGGGCTGGACCTCGTAATGGGCGCCAATGTTGGAGGCCAAATCGGCGGCGTCGTCTTTGGAACCGTCGGAGGAGTACATGGAGGGCATGGAGATGCCCCAGACGTTCTCGCCGCCGCATGCGTCGGCCGCCATGGCGGCTACCAGTGCGGAGTCGATGCCTCCTGAGAGGCCCAGCGTCACGCCGGTGAAGTGGTTCTTGGCCATGTAGTCCTTGAGGCCGAGCACGCAGGCGGTGTATACCTCTTCGTCCGGGTCGAGTTCCGGAACGATCTCGGCCTTGGCCTGATGTTCGGCGGCGGAATCGAAGTCCCAGAACGTCAGGTTTTCCATGAACATCGGGCTGCGTTCGATAAGCGTGCCGTCGGCGTCGACCACGAAGCTGCCGCCGTCGAAGACGAGGTCGTCTTGACCGCCGACCTGATTCAGGTAGATGACCGGGGCGTTAACCTCGGCGGCACGACGCTGGGCGAGCTCGAAACGGGTGTTGGTCTTGCCTTCCTCATACGGCGAGCCGTTGATGGTGAGCAGCAGGTCGATGTTCTTGGTGGCCAGGTCGGCCACCGGGCCGCCGTCCTGCCAGATGTCCTCGCAGATGGCCACGCCAATGGTGGCGCCGTCCACGTCGAGGGTCACGGAGCGGTCGCCGGCGGAGAAGATGCGGAATTCGTCGAACACGCCGTAGTTGGGCAGGAAGTGCTTGTCGTAGCCAGCCCAGACCACGCCTTGGTGCAAGACCACCAGTCGGTTGCGCGGCTTGGAGGTCTTGCGGTCGGTGCCCACGGTGCCGACCACCACGAACAGATCGCCGAGGCCGTCGTCGTTGAGCTGGGTGGCGAGTTCGTTGGCCTTGTCCCATGCGGCTTGGCGGAAGGTGCGGCGCAGGGCCAGATCCTCGATGGGGTATCCGGTGAGGGTCATTTCCGGGAAAACAACCACTTGGGCGTTTCCTGCGGCGGCTTTACGGGAGTAGTCGAGCACCTTGGCGGCGTTGGCGTCAAGCGCGCCGACGCAGGTGTCGATCTGGGCGAGTGCGAAGCGAAGCTGTGTCATAGATTCTTAGTGTAGCCGCGTATGACGTCGGATTGCCTGTTCTTCCGGCTTGGCGTCATTCATTAGGTCGTTTTTGCGTTCATTAGGTCACTGCAATGCGATATCAGTCGTTGCAATGGCGCGATTCCAACAACCAGTATCGCCGTTCACCGACCTAATGGACGATGAATCGACCTAATGAACGAATGCCACTCCCCTCAGTCAGCTTCGCTGATAGCTCGTCCTGCACTTATGGACGGGCGAGGCCCGCGCATATCTGGTTCGGCTGTCGCCTCACCTTCGGCTACAGACAGGCCACTGGCTGGTCTGCCCTGAACGACCTCATGCCTCCGGACGGTGAGCCAGAAAAGGATTTACTTCAGCTCGTTGAGCACGCGCAGAGCGGTGTTGACGTAGAAGTTGACGAAGGTGGGAATGGATTCGTCGAGACCCACGAAATGCGGGCTATGCCAGTCGGCGCAACCTTCCTGGCCGTTTGACCCGACGAACGCGAACACCGGCAACGTCACCTTGGCGAATTCGCAGAAGTCCTCCCCCGCCATCGACTGACGTATCGGTTCGAGCTGCGCGTAGTCGTTGACATCCGCCGCCACGGCCTTGGCGAGACCTGGATCGGAGACCAGCGGGTCTTGAAAGTCATCCCAGACCACGTCGGCGCTGATGCCGTATGCCTCGGCGGTGTGTTCCACCACTTCCTTGAATCGGCGGCCGACCAGATTGCCATCCGACTTGTGGAAATAGCGCACAGTCCCTTGGAATCCGGCTTCGGCGGGCACCACGTTCCACACATGGCCGCCGTGCACTTCGGTAACGGACAGCACCAGCGGGTGGAAGGGCGTGACGTTGCGGCTCACGATGGTCTGCAGGCTCAGAATAATACTGGCGAGCGCTTCGATGGGCCCGGTGCCCTTGTACGGGTAACCGGCGTGGGTGCCTTGGGCGTGGAGGGTCACGCGGAATTTCACGCAGCCGGCCATCATCGGCTCAACGCCGATGGCCAGCTGGCCGGGCGCATAGTTGGGGTTGTTGTGCGTGCCGATAATGGCTTCGACGTCATCCACGAGTCCGGCGTCGATCATGGCGCGAGCGCCTTGGCCGGTCTCCTCACTCGGCTGGAACAGAATCTTGATCGAGCCGGCGAACTTGTCACGGTGCTCGGCGAGCCAGAAGGCGGCACCGAGCAGACCGGTCATGTGCAGGTCGTGGCCGCAGCCGTGCATCACGCCTTCATTGACGGAGCTGAACTCCAGTCCGGAGTCTTCCACGATGGGCAGGCCGTCGATGTCAGCGCGCAGCCCGATACGCGGCCCGGGACCGGCCTCGCCCTGAATGAGCCCCACAACACCAGTCTCCAGCGGGTTGTGCAGGATCTCGATGCCGTGCGCCTTGAGCTGGTCGGTCAGATAGATGCTGGTGCCGAATTCACGGAAACTACGCTCCGGATGGGCGTGCAGGTAGTGGCGGATAGTGATGAGTTCGTGGTCGATGTCGATATGTTCACTCATGGTTCCCGATTCTAGTAGCGCGAAGAATATATTGCGGCCCTCGCTCCATATTGGCGAGGGCCGCGATCTATGGGGTCAGTATGCCTTGTTATTGCTGGCGTTTGAGCAGTCGTTTGGCGATGGCGTTGGCGATGCCCTGCACCACCTGGACCAGTACGATCATGATGATCACGGCCGTCCAGGTGACGGTCTGGTCGAACTTCTGGTAGCCGTAGGCGATGGCGAAGTTACCGAGACCGCCACCGCCGATGTAGCCGGCCATGGCAGACATGTCGAGCACGCCAATGAACAGGAAGGCGTAGGCCAGGATCAGCGGTGCCAGGGCTTCGGGGATGAGCACGGTGCGGATGATGGTGAGCTTGCCGGCACCCATCGAACGCGCGGCCTCGATTACTCCCGGGTCGACCGGCACGAGATTCTGTTCGACCAGACGCGAGGTGGCGAAGGTGCACATCACCACCATCGGGAAGATGGCGGCCACGGTGCCGATGGACGTGCCGACCACGACGATGGTGAGCGGCTGCATGGCTGCCAGGAAGATGATGAACGGAATCGGGCGCACGATGTTGACGATGATGTCAAGGATGCGGTAGACGACCGCGTTCTCGAACAGGTTGCCGGGGCGGGTGCCATAGAGCACCACGCCGAGGATCAGGCCGAGGAATCCGCCGATGACGAGGGTGACGAGCACCATGGTCAGGGTCTGGCCAATGGATTCGAACAGTAGTGGACGCAGTACGTTCCAGTCGCTACGCGGGTTGGCGAGGATGATCATGCGTTGGCTCCTTCATGTGCGGCGGCGGACGCGGCGGGCGCGGTGGCAGTATCGGCCGCCAGTGGGTCATGGGCGCGGTCTTCGGCGTAGGAGGCATGTCCGGCGACTGCGTCGGCGTAGGCCACAGGCTTTGCGGCGGTGCCGAAGTCGATGACGTCGCTATTGGCGGCGAGCTCGCGCAGGAATTCGTCCACATGCCAGCCGGGCCCGTTGAATTCGTAGGTGATGGCACCGATGGCGGTCCCCTTGACCGTGTCGATGCCGCCGTAGAGCAGGCTGGATTCGACGCCGTATTTGGCGATGAGTTCGGAGATATTCTGTCCGGATGCCTTGAGTTCATGGCCTTGGGTGCCGGAAACGTCCTTTTGGCGGATAAGCACGGTGACAATGCGGCCCGACCATTCGTGATGCAATCGCTCGACCCGGTCTTCCTCGGGCAGGCCAGACAATGCGGTGGCAATGAATCGCTTGGTCACCGGCTGCTGGGGTGCAGCGAACACATCGTATACGTCGCCGGATTCGACCACGCGTCCGGCGCTCATTACGGCCACGCGGCCGGCAATCTGCTGGACCACGTTCATCTGATGGGTGATAAGCACAATGGTGATGCCGAATTCCTCGTTCACACGCTTGAGCAAGGCCAGCACTTCGGTGGTGGTTTCCGGGTCGAGCGCGCTGGTGGCTTCGTCGGCGAGCAGAATCTCCGGATTAGTGGCCAGTGCGCGGGCGATGCCGACGCGCTGCTTCTGGCCGCCGGACAGCTGCGAAGGGTATTTGTTTGCGTGCTCACTGAGGCCCACAAATTCAAGGAGTTCGTTGACACGACGATCCTGATAGTCCTTGCGCCAGTGATCGAGTTGCAGTGGGTAGGCGATGTTCTGGGCCACGGTTTTGGTGGAGAACAGGTTGAACTGCTGGAAAATCATGCCGATTTTCTGGCGGATGGGCCGCAGCTTGGTCTCACTCAGAGAGGTGATATCAGTACCAAGCACGGTCACAGTGCCGGAGGTGGGTCGTTCGAGCGCGTTGATAAGCCGGACCAGTGTGGATTTGCCTGCACCGGAATAGCCGATGATGCCGAAGATGTCACCGCGATCGATGGTCAGGCTGACGTCATCCACGGCTCGTGCGATGTTCGCGCCGCGTCCGCGTGTTTTGAATTCCTTCACGACATGGTCGAAGGTGATGATGGGGTCGCTCATAGTGCTCCCTGATGCTGGTTGTTGGTGTCCGGTCACGGAAGCGGAGCGAATCCCGATTGTTGGCTCGGGTACTCGCTCCGCTTGGTGGTAATGGCTATGGACAGGCTAGTCGTGCGCTCGTATCAGCCGCGGCTCACTGCTGGGCCTTGGCATCCTTCTCAATGTCGGACAGGAAGCCTTGCAGCTCGCTGGCGCTGAACTTGTCGGCGAACACCGCGGTACCGCCGGAGTTCTCCTGCAGGGCGTCGAGCACATCCTTCTGCTGGTAGATGGAAACGAGCTTCTTGTAGGTCTCGTTGTTCACGTCCGCCTTGCGGGCCACCCACACGTTGATGTAGGGGCGAGCCTCTTCGGATTCGGCGTCATCCTGGTAGATGGCGTCCTTCGGGTCGAGACCGGCATCGGCCACGTAGTCGTTGTTGATCACACCAGCGGCGATGGTCGGGTCCTTCAGGGTGGTGGCCACCTGTTCGGCCTTGAGCGGGGTGACCTTGACCTTGCTCTTGGCTTCGTCGATGTAGGCCGGGGTGGAGAAGGCGGTCCAGTCGCCCTTGAGCGTCACGAGACCGGCGGCCTTGAGCACGCCGATAGCGCGGGCCTGGTTGGTTTCGTCGTTCGGAATGGTGACGGTGTCGCCCTGCTTCAGGTCCTTGATGTCCTTGACCTTGGTGGAGTACACGCCGAGCGGGTAGATGGCGGTGCCGCCGATGGGCTGCAGGTCCTTCTTGTTGCTCACGTTGTAGTTGGCCAAGTAGAGCAGGTGCTGGAATTCGTTGAGGTCCAGCTCGCCGGAGTCAAGGGCCGGGTTTTCGGAGGTGTAGTCCTGGAAGTCGACGATGTCGACGTAGATGCCGGCCTTCTCGGCGTCCTGCTTGAACTTGACCCATTCGGGGTTGGTAGCGCCGACCACGCCGATCTTGACCGGGTTGCCCTTGCTGCCCTTGGCGGACGACTCGTTGGCACCGGCAAACGCGCGGTAGCCGAAGAACGCGGCCACGGCGATAATCGCCACGACCACGATGGTGATGATGACGTTGCGGGCGGTGTGGTTCACACGCACCGGCTCGTTATTGTTAGGAGCGGCCGGGGTTGCCGGCTGGGTTGCTGCTGTCATTGGATTTCCTCTCTCCAAAATTGATGTCGGGTAACACCATAACGCGCTTGAACCGCGAAAGTGACGGAAAATGGCCGATTGCCATATAGGTGTCTTTTATGGCGCGCATGCAATGTCCGGGATTCGTGCGTTTGATAACCCGCTATAGGCGTGCCGAACACGCCGGAAAGCACGTCGAGAGGGGCTTTGACAATGGAAGCTATGACTACCGATACTGCCAATGCCGATATCCGAGCCGTATTCTTCGATATCGATGGCACGCTCACCAGTTTCACGACCCATACGGTGCCGGATTCCACAATCGAGGCGATTCACCGGCTGCAGGCCGCAGGCGTCAAGGTGCTGATTTGCACGGGCCGCGCGCCTTCACAGATGCACGTGGTGCTGGATACCATGCCGGTGACGTTCGATGGCGTGGTGGCGTTCAATGGGCAGTATTGTTTTGATGACACCGGCTTCTTTGCCTCGCAGGCCTTGGATACTGCTGATATTGAGGTGATTCTCGACTGGCTGGACCGTCACCCCGATGTGGTGTGCAATTTCGGCGAGAAGGATTACGTGTACTTCAACCAGTCCAATGATCTGCTTCGCGCCACGTGGAGCAAACTGGGCAAAACCGCACCGACCCGGTATTTCGAGGACCCGCGCACCCGCGCGCTGGATCATGAGACTTTCCAGATCAGTCCCTTTGTCGGGCCCGAGCTGGAGTCCGAACTGGTGGGACTGTGCAGCAATGTGCGCGGGGTGCGTTGGCATCCGGATTTCACGGATCTGATTCCGGCCGATGGCGGCAAGCCGCGCGGCATCCAGCGGTTCATGGCGCATTACGGCATCACGCGCGAGCAGACCATGGCCTTCGGCGATGGCGGCAATGACACGGATATGCTCGCCTACGCCGGCATCGGGGTCGCGATGGGCAATGCGACCGCCGAGCCCAAGGCCGCCGCCGACTACATCACTGACGATGTGGACCACGACGGTGTGCGCAATGCCCTGCTGCATTTCAGGGTGCTACGCGATTAAAACATCACAACAGTTCGCTTTGTTCTGCCCCGCCGTGACAGGGCTTATGAATAAGCAAAGGGCTCGGGACGAATCCCGAGCCCTTTGGTGTTAGCGAACTAACAACACCGTGGAGGTGTTATCACTCGTTGTCGCCAGCGGTAGCGGCGGTAGCGGTGACGGCACCCTTCTTGTCGGTGTTCACGCCGGAGTACACCCAGTCGGTGTAGTCCGGGTGGTCGTAGCCGTTGTCGACGGCGAACTGGAAGGCCTCATCACGGAACTTCTCGAGCTCGTCGATCTTGTCGGCGTACTTGTCGGCGTCGATCATGCGCAGAGCCTCAGCGGTCAGCTCGTAGCGGTCGATGCGGTTGACACGAACCATGTCGTACGGGGTGGTGGTGGAGCCCTCCTCCTCGTAGCCGTGGACGTTGAAGTTGTCGTGGTTCGGACGGTCGTAGATCAGGCCACGCACGTCGTGAGCGTAGGAGTGGTACGCGAACAGCACCGGCTTGTCGGCGGTGAAGATGTCGGCGAACTCCTCGTCGGTCAGAGCCTCGTCGTTCTCCTTGGCGGACTGCAGGGAGAGCAGGTCGGCAACGTTCACAACCTTGAACTTGACGCCCAGTTCCTTCAGCTTGTCGGAAGCAGCCATGATCTCCTGAGTCGGGACATCGCCGGCGGCGGCAAGCACGACCTCGGCCTCATCGTTGTTCTTGGCGGTGGAAGCCCAATCCCAAGCGGCGGCACCCTTCTCGAGCTCGGCACGAGCCTCGTCCAGGGTCAGCCAGGTGGCAGCAGGCTGCTTACCAGCGATGATGGCGTTGATCTTGTTGGTGGACTTGTAGCACTTCTCGGCGATGGCCAGCAGCATGTTCGCATCGGTGGCGAAGTAGATGCCGATGACGTGGTCGTTGTGGAAGCACTTGTTCAGCAGGACGGAGGTGACACCCGGATCCTGGTGGGAGAAGCCGTTGTGGTCCTGACGCCAAACATGGGAGGAGACCAGCAGGTTCATGGAGGCGATCGGCTTGCGCCACGGAATCTCGCGGACGGTAGCCTCAAGCCACTTGGCGTGCTGGTTCAGCATGGAGTCGATCACGTGGACGAAGGACTCGTAGGAGCTCCAGATGCCGTGACGACCGGTCAGCAGGTAGGCCTCGAGGAAGCCTTCCATCTGGTGCTCGGACAGCTGCTCAACGACCTGGCCGGAGACGTGCATGTGCTCGTCGACCTCGTCGGAGATGTAGCCGGCATCCCACTGCTTGTTGGTGACTTCGTAGGAAGCCTGCAGACGGTTGGAAGCGGTCTCATCCGGTCCGAAGATGCGGAAGTCGCGCGGGTTGTTCTTGATGATGTCGCGAGTGTAGGCACCCAGGGTACGGGTGGCCTCGAGCTGGCCCCAGCCGTGGCCGTACTCAGCCACTTCCTTGACCTCGTAGTCCTCGAGGTTCGGCAGCTTCAGGTCGTTGCGGATCACACCACCGTTGGCGTTCGGGTTGGCACCGATACGCAGCTCGCCCTTCGGCATGAAGGCAAGGACGTCGTCCTTGACAGCACCGTTGGCGTCGAACAGCTCTTCCGGCTTGTAGGACTCGAGCCAGTTCTTGAGAACCTCGAAGTGGGCCTCGGTGTCGCGGGCGGAAGCCAGCGGCACCTGGTGGGAACGCCAGGAGCCCTCGGTCTTCTTGCCGTCGATGTACTTCGGGCAGGTCCAGCCCTTCGGGGTGCGGAAGATCAGCATCGGGTAGAACGGACGGTGCACGTTGTCGGTCTGAGCGGTGGCCTTGATGTCGCAGATCTCGTCCCAGATGGTCTCCCACAGCTCGGCGAAGCGACGGTGGATGGACATGTGGTCCTCATCATCGAAGCCAGCGACGAACTCGTAGGGCTCGTAACCCATGCCGTGGAAGAACTCGTGGAGCTCTTCGTCGGAGATGCGGGACAGGATGGTCGGGTTGGCGATCTTGTAGCCGTTGAGGTGCAGGATCGGCAGCACGATACCGTCGGTGCGCGGGTTCACGAGCTTGTTGGACTGCCAGCCGGTAGCCAGCGGGCCGGTCTCAGCCTCGCCGTCGCCGACGATGGCCGGGACAAACAGGCTCGGGTTGTCCATGATGGCGCCGTAAGCGTGGGACAGAGCGTAACCCAGCTCACCACCCTCGTGGATGGAGCCCGGGGTCTCCGGAGCGAAGTGGGACGGAATGCCGCCCGGGTAAGAGAACTGACGGAAGAACTTCTGCAGACCAGCTTCGTCCTTGGTGATCTTCGGGAAGGTCTCGGTGTAGGTGCCGTCCAGGTAGGACTGGGAGGTACCGGCCGGGCCACCGTGGCCCGGGCCCATGATGATCACGGTGTTCTGGCCGTGGTCAGCAATGAAACGGTTGATGTGGCCGATGAGGAAGTTCAGGCCAGGGGTAGTGCCCCAGTGGCCCACCAGACGGTGCTTCACATCTTCGCGGGTGAAGGGCTCCTTCATCAGCGGGTTGGAACGCAGATAAATCTGGCCGATGGAAAGGTAGTTGGCAACGCGCCAGTACTTGTCAACGCCTTCGAGGGCTTCCTCGGAAACCGGAGCGTTGAGCTTCTTCCAAGGGGTGCCAATAACAGGACTCGTCATGTGTACTCCTGTACTCCTGCACGTGATCGTGCGATTGATTATTTCTGTTCGGTCACGGTCCCTGACCCTTGCGGTGCCAAGGTTTTCCGTTCCCAATCAATCGTCATGGTACGAGGACAACGCGACTTTTGAACGATTTCTTGCGGGTGTGTTCGAAATTGTTGCGGATATTTCAGTATTTGTGCGGTTCGACTGACCGTTTGTCAACATTAGTTTTTTCAGCATACTTTTTCAAAACGGCGGAAGCATGCGGAAATCCAGCATTTGGCTAGAACAGCGCACGTTCGATTTCCCATGTTCGAAATCGGCGTGTTGTCCGTCTACAGGCATGTAGTTTGTTCGATTTGCGCACATAGTCTCTGCGTGTCGGCCTTGTCGCCTTGACCAGTGATAATCAGGGGTGTTCAGCCCACGTAAAATTCCAATGAACGTTAGGGGAATATCAATGGCAAACGGTCCTGTGCTTGTCGTCGACTTCGGCGCCCAGTACGCCCAGCTCATCGCCCGCCGCGTGCGCGAAGCAGGCGTGTACTCCGAGCTGGTCCCTCATTCCATGCCGGTCGACGAGATCCTGGCCAAGGATCCGAAGGCGATTATTCTGTCTGGCGGCCCGGCCTCCGTGTTCGAGCCCGGCGCGCCGACCATAGACACCAAGGTATTCGAATCCGGTGTTCCGGTGCTTGGTATCTGCTACGGCTTCCAGGTCATGGCCTATGAGCTCGGCGGCAAGGTGGATAAGGCCGCGCTCGGCGAATACGGCAAGACCTCAGCCACCATCGACGACGCCGCCGGCATCCTCGCCGACTCCCCCGCCGAGCAGACCACGTGGATGAGCCACGGTGTGGCGGTCGAACAGGCCCCGGCCGGCTTCGAAGTGCTGGCCCACACCGAAGGCGCGCCCGTGGCCGCCATGGCGGACGAATCCCGCAAGCTCTATGGTGTGCAGTGGCACCCGGAAGTCAAGCACTCCCCGCTTGGCCAGAAGCTTATCGAAAACTTCCTGCACCGTTGCGCCGCGCTGCCCAACGACTGGGATGCCTCCTCGATTATCGAGGATCAAGTCAAGAAGATCCGCGAGCAGGTCGGCGACGCCGAGGTGATCTGCGGCCTGTCCGGCGGCGTTGATTCCGCCGTGGCCGCCGCTCTGGTACACAAGGCCATCGGCGACCAGCTCACCTGCGTGTTCGTGGACCACGGCCTGCTGCGCAAGGGCGAAGTCGAGCAGGTCAAGCACGACTTCGTCGCCGCGACCGGCATCCGCCTCATCACCGTCGACGCCGCCGACGACTTCCTCGACGCCCTCGCAGGCGTCTCCGAGCCGGAGCGCAAGCGCAAGATCATCGGCGAGAAGTTCATCCGCACCTTCGAGAAGGCCCAGCGCCAGGTCCTCGAAGAGGCCGGCGCCCGCGGCAAGGAGGTCAAGTTCCTCGTGCAGGGCACGCTCTACCCCGACGTCGTCGAATCCGGCGGCGGCGACGGCGCGGCCAACATCAAGAGCCACCACAACGTCGGCGGCCTGCCCGAGGACATCAAGTTCCAGCTCATCGAACCGCTGCGCACTCTGTTCAAGGATGAGGTGCGCGCCATCGGCACCGAGCTCGGTCTGCCCGACGAAATCGTCTGGCGTCAGCCCTTCCCGGGCCCGGGTCTGGGCATCCGCATCATCGGCGAGATCACCAAGGAGCGCCTCGACCTGCTGCGCGAGGCCGACGCCATCGCCCGCGAGGAACTCTCCAAGGCCGGTCTCGACCGCGACATCTGGCAGTGCCCGGTCGTGCTTCTGGCTGACGTTCACTCTGTCGGCGTCCAAGGCGACGAGCGCACCTACGGCTCGCCGATCGTCCTGCGCCCGGTCAGCTCGGAAGACGCCATGACCGCCGACTGGTCCCGTGTCCCCTACGATGTGCTCGCCACGATCTCCACGCGCATCACCAACGAATGCCGCCAGATCAACCGCGTCGTCCTCGATTGCACCTCCAAGCCGCCGGCGACCATCGAATGGGAGTAAGCCGATAGGGCTTTGACCTGCTCTTTTGAGTGCCGTGGTGTACCGCTGAGTTTCGTTTCGTACGACAGTCATGGCAAAGCCGCCAGCGACGGCGGTGAGTAAAAACGATTTCCTAGCCTCCGTTCCCGCGTTGGGACGGAGGCTTTTTCTTTGCCTTTTTACTCCCTTT
>ENA-OQCW01000340-OQCW01000340.1-human-gut-metagenome-genome-assembly--contig:-NODE-340-length-30804-cov-10.855723_pt1 | contig 30804 bp, 28 predicted proteins | sample MGYA00242767_ERZ504593 | MGnify/ENA primary metagenome ERZ504593 (study PRJEB26092, sample SAMD00036307) | human gut metagenome | host: Homo sapiens | study: EMG produced TPA metagenomics assembly of... | reverse complement strand
AATTCTGTTATTCAGGTAATCTTCCAGTTTTTCATCCTCTTTCTTATCTATAAGATAGGCTGCCAGAAGTGCGATTCCCCATGCACCACCCTCGCTGGCTGTATCCATAACCGTAACAGGTGCCCCCACAGCAGCTGCCAGGTATCTCTGTCCTACCCCTTTTGTCTTGAAGAATCCTCCATGTCCCATAATCCGTTCAACTTTTACCTTTTCATCCTTCATCAGAATATCCAGTCCCATCTTAACTGCGCCAAGTGAAGTATAAAGATGTGCTTTCATAAAATTTGCCAGATTAAAACGACTCTCCGGTGTACGCAAAAATGCCAGCCTGCCCTCATTGATCATCATGATATTTTCCCCTGAATAATATCCATACGAAAGGAGTCCGCCGCAGTCAGCATCTCCGTTCAGAGAATTGGTATAAAGTTTCTCAAAAAGTTCTCCTGTCTTCGCTTCATATCCCATCAGTTCTGCAAATTCTCCAAACAGGCCTACCCATGCATTCAGATCAGAGGTACCATTGTTTGCATGAGACATTGCACATGGAAATCCTGTCGGTGTGGTAACCATATCAATTTCCCTGTATACTTTGCTAAGCTGTTTTTCCAGAACGATCATCGCAAATGTGCTGGTTCCGGCAGATACATTTCCGGTTCTTGGTGCAACAGAATTCGTTGCAGTCATTCCGGTTCCCGCATCTCCTTCAGGCGGACACAATGGAATTCCTGCCTGTAACATGCCAGTCTCATCCAGAAATGCAGCACCCGCTTCTGTCAGTACGCCTGCCTGTTCGCCTGCCGTAAGTACTTTCGGAAAAATGTCTCTAAGTTTCCATGAATACTGATATTTCTCTGTAAGTGCGTCAAATTTCTGCACCATATCTTCATCATAATCATGTGTCTTAGAATCAATCGGAAACATTCCAGCTGCATCGCCGATTCCTATTACGCGCTCTCCGGTAAGCTTCCAGTGAATATAGGCACTCAGCGTAGATACGTAGTCCAGATTTCGGACATGTTCCTCCTGATCCAGGATTCTCTGATACAAATGTGCTACACTCCATCGAAGAGGAATATTGAACTGAAAAAGATCCGTTAATTCATCAGCAGCATCCTGGGTATTCGTATTTCTCCATGTCTGAAATGGAGCAATCTGGTTTCCATCTTTATCCAAATCCATATACCCATGCATCATTGCACTGATTCCTATCGCTCCGATATTCTTAAGCGGAACCCCATAAGTTCTCTCAACTTCTTTTCTCAGACAACTGTAGCAATCCCTGACTCCTGTATGTATTTCTTCCAGACTGTAAGTCCAGATATTGTCAATAAAAGAATTCTCCCAGTCATGGATGCCTACTGCCAGCACATTTCCGGCAAAATCAATCAGAACTCCTTTTATTCTTGTGGAACCAAGCTCAATTCCAAGAGCCGTTTTTCCATTTATAATCAAATCTCTTGCGCTCATCTTCTTTTCCCTCGTCAAAAAGCCGCCTCTCCGCTATCAATTAGAAGCAAGTAAATGCTCCATCGATCACAAAATCAGAACCAGTAGTAAATGTACTTGTATCGCCTGCAAGATATACACAGATAGATTCCAGTTCTTCCGGTTTTCCCATTCTTCCGAGAGGAGCCATCTCATTCCATTTTTCAATCAGTGGAATCAGTGTCGGGGAATTCAGTGTAAGTTCTGTTCCGATGTATCCCGGGCTGATGCAGTTTACACGTACTCCACGTTTTGCCCACTCAATAGCGAGGGATTTTGTCAGTTGGATCACGCCGGCTTTAGAAGCATTGTATGCACACTGTGGCTGTGGTACGTTTACGATATGAGCAGACATGGAAGCTGTATTGATAATTGATCCGCCGCCATGTGCCAGCATATATTTACCTGCCGCAATATCTGTAAGGAAAATTCCATTCAGGTTAATGTTGATAACTTTATACCACTGCTCATAAGTCATCTCTTCTGCCGGAGCATTGATACAGATTCCTGCATTGTTATGGCAGAAATCCAGTCCGCCAAGTTCAGCTACAACCTGTTCAACCATAGCATCTACCTGTTCTTTGTCTGTACAGTCTGTTTTGATCGCGATAACTTTTCTTCCGGTTTTCTCTGCCAACTCTTTAGCAGTTTTCTGTGCTTCCTCGAAATCAAGATCAACGATTGCCACATCCGCTCCTGCTTCCGCAAATGCAGTTGCTGTACATTTACCAATTCCTCTTGCAGCTCCTGTTACAAAACCTTTTTTGCCATCCAGTCTCATTTTCTCAATAATTCCCATAATGATTCTCCTTTTCTTTTTTTTGGTTTCAGACATTACTGGTGTCTGTGTTTTTATTTTGTTATTATTTTTGATGAATTAATTTTGTAAAATCATTTATCAAATTATAGTTACATAATAATCAAAAAAAATCGATTTCGTCAATCTGTAATTTTTTCTAATCTTTTCCATTCAAAACTATGCATTTTCAACAATGGACTCTTGATTTTATCCTTGTTATAATAAAATTGTTGCTTTATTTTGCAAAATATTTTCACAAAACAGGTGGATGATATGAAAAAAAGCATTACGCCAAATCAGATTAAAGAAAATAACCGAAATCTGATTTATCAATATATTTATAAAAAAGAAAAAGTTTCCCAGCAGGATATTGCTTATGACCTTCATTTGAGCCGTCCCACGGTAACCACTAATCTTTCTTCTCTGGAAGAAGACGGACTGATCACCAAGGACGGACAGATTGATACAGAATATGTTGGAAGAAAGGCAAGTGCCTATACGATCGTTCCTGATTTTCGTGTAGGAATCGGTGTGGAAATTCTGAAAAAAGAAGTAAAGATGATCATTGTTGATCTTTATGGAAAAAAGATAGAACGTTCTGTTTTTGAGATTACTTATCAGGACGAGGATTCTTATTTTGAACAGGTAACTTCTCAGATTCTTTCTTTTAAAGATTCTGTAGGAATCAAAGATGAACAGATTCTGGGCGTTGGTTTTGCTATGCAGGGACTGGTTTCCCCAGATTCACAAACTGTGCTTTACGGCAAAATTCTGGAATGCACCGGGCTTTCTATTAATGCATTTACCAGATATCTGCCTTATCCTTGCTCTTTTATTCACGATGCAGATAGCGCCGCTGTCTCCGAACTCTGGGTCTCCCCGGGATTAAAAAATGCCTGCTATCTTTCTCTCAGCAAGCATTTAGGTGCTTCTTTGATCGTAAATCGTGAAATCATTACCGGCAAGCATGGACACAATTCTACCATCGAACATGTACAGATGGAGCCAAATGGAAAACTCTGTTACTGTGGAAACCATGGATGTATGGAAACTCTCTGTTCTCTGGATGCACTTTTGAATGATAACGAGAGTCTGGATAGTTTCTTTGAAAAAGTCCGAAACAATGAAATAAATGAAACAAAGCGCTGGCAGCAATATTTGTCACATCTTTCCAGATCCATAAATCTTCTACATCTGATTTATGATCAGGACTTTATCCTTGGCGGGTATCTTGCTCCTTATCTTCAGGAAAAAGATCTCTCCTATATTCATGAAGAAATCCGCAAAATGACTCCATTCCCGGAGAATCAGGATTTCCTTTACATCAGCAAAATGCCGAAACACAATATTACAATTGGAGCTGCGCTGCCATATATTCAAGAGTTTCTGAATATGTAATATAGCGAAGCTTCCCCCAGTACAAGCAGCTATGATATCAAAAATAAAGCTACCCAAAATCAAGAGCAAAGTCTTGCACTTGTCAGGGTAGCTTTATTTATGTTAGTCTGACTCATTTTCCAGTAATTGTTCTCTACGTTCACAAAAAACACTTTACAATACAGTATGCGAATAACAGACTTTTTAGATTAGTTCTCCCAATCCCACACATTTGTAGTTTCTACTGCGCTTCTCGGTTTCTTGATCACAAGTTCAGGGCTCTTTGCGCTGACCTTAGTATTTGCAGGGATAGATTCTGTGATGAATGTGTTACCACCGATAATAGTATTCTCACCGATCACTGTCTCACCGCCCAGTACGGAAGAATTAGAATAAATCGTCACATTATCTCTGATGGTCGGATGTCTCTTCACATTGGCAAGTAACTGTCCCTGACGGGTGGAAAGTGCACCAAGTGTCACACCCTGATAAAGTTTTACATTCTTTCCAATCTCTGTGGTCTCACCGATTACAACACCTGTACCATGGTCAATAAAGAAATATTCTCCGATCGTGGCACCCGGGTTGATATCAATTCCGGTATAACCATGCGCATACTCTGACATGATTCTCGGGATAAATGGCACTTCCTCACGATAGAGGACATGTGCAAGTCTGTATACATAAATTGCATAAAATCCAGGATAAGAGAAAATAATCTCCTCCTTACTCTTAGCAGCCGGGTCACCGTCAAAACCTGCCTGCAGGTCAGTCAGCAGCATACGCTGGATTTCCGGAACATTTGCAAAAAATCTCTCTGTGATCTGCTCTGCATGTTCTTTAGCCTTCTGTTCTTCTTCACCCTGATATAAAAATGCAATCTCAATCTGCTCCTGCAAGCAGTCATACAGATCATTCAGGCGATATGCCACATAATGCTCCGGAAACACGCTGGCACTGGAATCCACACTGAAATATCCGGGAAAAATAATAGACCTCATATCTTTAATGAAGTTAATGATCTCTTTCTTATTTGGAAGACGTTCTCTGTCCTTTCCCAGAAAGAGTTCTTCTTTACGGTAAGTATCTGTCAGCTTCTCCACAGCCTCCAGAATGATTTTCTTTTTATCTGTCATGATCGTCACCTATCTGCTTTCCTCGCAGTTGCTTATTATCCCCGGACAATAGCAATCCAGAGGGTACACAACCGCATTTTGTTATTATCTTATTACAGCAAAACCAATTCGTCAATAAAAAAAGAATTGACCTTTCCGTAGATTCCTTATATAATAAAAAACAGTTCCAGTTACACTTCAGAACTGTTTCTAATCTTAATATGGAGATGTACCCAAGAGGCTGAAGGGACCGCACTCGAAATGCGGCAGGCCGGGCAACCGGTGCGAGGGTTCAAATCCCTCCATCTCCGCTCTTTCTTTGTAAAATTCTTTATAATAAAAATGCACAATAAGCTTGACAATCGTTGCTTTTATATGTATAATTGCAACAGTAAAAGAAATTTTACAAGTTGGTTTTGATAGGGGATTGGTCAAATGGTATGATAGGGGTCTCCAAAACCTTTGGTGGGAGTTCGATTCTCTCATCCCCTGCTCTTAAAAACGCTCGAAAACTTTGTATTTACTGAGTTTCGGGCGTTTTCGTTTTATCTCGGATGATCAAAAGTAATCATGAAAGTAATCAAAAAGATACTATATGAATCTATTATACTGATTCACATAGTATCTTTTTCAGGAATGGAAATAGCTGCTGTTTGCTCACAATATTTGCAGACAAATACGGTGCGATCTCCTGATTAAAAATGGGACTGCCCAAATTATATTTCGGACAGCCCCGTTTTTTAGTTACTCATTCACCGGATTCACATGAACCATGCAGTGTTTTACGTCTTTAAAATTTTTCTCTATAGTATGATGAACATTCTCTGCAACGTCATGTGCCTCATTCAGTGGAATCTCACCATCTGCTGAGATTTCAATATCCACATACATCTTAGAACCAAATAATCGTGTCTGGAGAAGGTCGATTCCCTTCACTCCTTTCACTCCCATGATCACTTCTCTCATGCTCTCTTCTGTTGCCTCATCGCAGGAATGGTCAACCATCTTATCAATTGCATCTCTGAAAATATCCACAGATGCTTTCACGATCAGTACACAGATTGCCACACTGGCAATCGGATCCAGGATTGGGAAGCCAAGTCTCGCACCCAGGATACCGATAAATGCACCAACAGAGGACATTGCATCTGAGCGATGGTGCCATGCATCTGCCATCAGTGCACCGGAATTTATTTTCTTCGCAGCACTTCTGGTATACCAGAACATCCACTCCTTCACTACAATAGAAACAACTGCCGCAATCAGTGCCAATGTTCCGGGAATTGCAATGCTTGCTCCTGAAGTACTCTTAATAATGTTCTCAATTCCACTCATGCCGATTCCGATACCGGTTGCCAGAAGTAACCCGGACAAAATAATGGAAGATACACATTCCATCCGCTCATGTCCATACTGATGCTCCTTATCGGATTTTTTGCTGGATAAATTCACACCGACTATTACTACGAAAGTACTTCCCACATCAGATGCTGAATGAATCGCATCTGAGATCATGGCACCTGAATGTGCCAGAATTCCGGCAAGTAATTTAAATAAGGAAAGTAACAGGTTTACTGCAATACTCACACCTGATACCTTCATTGCCACCTTATGTTCCCATGCAGGCTCTTCCTTCTTAGCTGTCGTGTTACTGTTTGTCTTGTCTGACATTGCTGTCATGTTTAATTTTTTTGTCTGTTCCATAAACCAGGACCTCCTAAATTTTCTTTTCAAATATATAAGCTTTTGTACTTTCCTATATTTGAGTTTACAGGTTCTTCTTATGTCACATACATTGCGCCACAGTCAGAAAACATATTTCCTTTCTGTGGCTTATCAAAGTGCGGTCTTACAGGGGTCTTTTTGTATTTCGGAACTGCACCTGTCTCAGAAAATCCTCCTAAAAAATCCCTCTAAAAGAAAATCTTTCCAAAACATACTTTTCAGAAAACAAAAAGACACACCTGCGGAACATACACTGTCCCACAGATATGTCTGAAAATTTTCATATCTGCTGCCGCTTCGCGCGGCCCGGCCCCACGCCCTCGAGCATCTCGGGCATCGCCTGCTCAGTTTGTACTGTTGATCTCGCATTCTGTTGAATGTAATGCAGTGCAAAGAGAATTAATGTTACATATATCAATTCACAAATAGCATGATGTGAATCAAACACAAGTCATATTATAATAGTTTTATAAGACTGTTTCTATTTGACTTTCACTGATAATACACTATAGTATATCGGTTAGTCAAGCCAAATGTTATTGAAAATTTTTATCATGATGAAACGATATTCTGCAGCCACACACCCTTCTTAACCAGCACAAACCCAATCACACACTTAATCAGATCCGCCAGCTGCACACATGCATAAATCACAAGCACATGAATACCTGTATAACGACTCAGCACAAATGCGATCGGCACACTGACGCACCAGATAAACACACTGTCAAACAGGAACGTAATAATCGTCTTTCCACCGGAACGTAGGGTAAAATAGGTTGCATGCAAAAACGCATTCTGCGGCATAAAGAATGCTGTGAGCATAATCAGATACTTCGCCAGCTCCCTCGCCTCATCATTAGTATTATAGAGCATTGGAAACAGCGGTGCCATAACAAACATCACCATTGCCACACAGGTACAGCACATCACTGAGAACGCGATCATCTTGTTATCTGTATCTCTCGCTTTCTTCATATCTCCCGCACCCAGAAGCTGTCCCACAATAATCGCAACAGAATCTCCCAGCGCAATAAACACAATATTAAACACATTGTTGATGGTATTGGAAATATTCAGCGAAGCAACCACATTCAGCCCTCGAATCGAATAACACTGAGTCAGCATCGCCATGGCAGAAGCCCATAAAGTCTCATTAAACAACAGCGGTGTACCCTTGACCAGAATCTTCTTTGTCAGATTCGCAGGAACCTTAAGCGTGCTGTACAGCCCCTTTGCAAATGCATTCTTCTCCGTATGCCTGTGTGTCCAGCCTATTACAATTGCCGCCTCCACATAACGTGACAGCACAGTTGCAATTGCCGCACCTCTCACACCCAGTCTAGGGAAGAAAAATACACCATAGATCAACAGATAATTAAACAACAGATTCACACAGATTGCCACAACCCCGGCTTTCATTGGCAGAACAGTCTCTCCGCACTCTCTCAGAGTACTGGAATAAATCTGCACCATCATAAACGGCGGCAATCCCAACAGCATAATATCCAGATACTGCTTTCCATACTTAAGCGTATCTGCGATCTGCTGCGCAGTACCCTCTCCCTGAAGATACATACTGATCAGATTCTCTCCAACAGTCAGAAACAGTAAAATTGTTCCAATCGTCAGAATCATAGCCATCCAGAACTTATATCTGAATGTCTGCCTCACACCCTCGTGATCCTTCTGTCCAAAATACTGCGCCGTGAAAATACCCGCTCCGGACACCCCTCCGAAAATGCACAGATTATAGACAAAAATCAACTGATTCACAATGGAAGCCCCCGACATCTGCTCCGTACCGATTCGTCCGATCATAATATTATCCAGCAGACTCACGAAATTCGTAATTCCATTCTGGATCATGATCGGAACAGCCACAGCCAGAACCATCATATAAAACTTCCTGTCACCGATAAACTTCTTATGAAACGGTGACCTTTCTTTTGTCCTTTCCATAAAACTTTTCCTCATCCTTCTTCACAAAAACAGACTGTCCCGAGACAGCCCTCGCCTTAAGCGTTGTATCACAATACATTACTATAAAACCTCCAACATTTCAAGCCCATATCTGTAAAATTTATACTATCATTTTCTATTCCGTTTATGTTCCGTTTCTATCCATTCCATCTCCAATAACACACTTCCATACCTATCATTCACAGTCCCAGCCAGTTCACAGCGAAGAAAAATAAATGTTTTGAACCACATCTACAGGGGGTGTAGCAACTCTTAGTCTTTGGGAATTTGCGTTATGTCAGAAAAATTCACTGTCTGAGCGAAGCGAGTTTGAATTTTTCTGGCATGGTTTTAGCAAATTTCCAAAGGCTTAGAGTTCCTGCCCCCCGCAGCCGTGGTTCAAAACATTTATTTTTCTTCGCGTCCCCTTTGAAACCATTAAAAACTGCCGTTCCCCAATAATGAGGAAAACGACAGCTTTTCAAAAAGTATTTGCAAGCCTATTTAATAGCACCCTCAACCATACCATTCATAATCTGCTTCTGAGCAAGCAGGAATACGATGATCATCGGAATCATTGCCAGGAGTGCTGCAGTAAGGATCAGATCCCACTGTTTTACATAAGAACCAACAAACGCCTGTACAGCAACCGGAAGAGTCTTAACCTTACCATTCTGTCCTAACATCAGAGAAGGAAGAAGGTAATCGTTCCAGATCCACATACCATTCAGAATAGTAACAGTAACAATAACCGGTTTCAGAAGCGGAAGGATAATGCGGAAGAAAGTTCCCTCAGGAGAACATCCGTCAATCGCTGCTGCTTCTTCCAGTTCATATGGAATACCTTTAATAAAACCAGTTAAGATAAATACTGTCATAGCACCACCGAATCCACAGTATGCAAATACAATACCAGGAATAGACTGAAGCATGTTGATTCCAAGGAATTTACCTACATCACGGAATGTAGAAACCAGAGGAAGCATAACTACCTGGAAAGGAATTGTCATGGATGCGATAAATGTCATGTAAATAGCTGTTGACCATTTTGTCTTGTTACGGCAGATAACCCACGCAGCCATACCACCGAATAAAGCAAGTAATACAAGGGAAACAACTGTAATGGTCGCAGATGTTCCGAATGCACTCCAGAAACTGAAGTTAGAGTTGTTGACAACGTTTGAAATATTTGTCTTAAACTGTGCAAAGCTTGCACCTGCAAAGCTTACAGGGTTTGCAACAATACCGTTTGCATTCTTAAATGTATTAATAAGTACCAGATAAAAAGGAGATAATATGTACGCTGCGATAACAATCGCAACAGCTGTAAGCACTACCTTTGGAGTTTTCTTCGTAACCATTACATTTCAACCTCCTTCTTATTGGAAATTCTAACCTGAATAATAGATACAGCAGCCAGGATAATGAAGAACAGAATAGCTTTCGCCTGACCAAGTGCATAATTGTTCTTGGAGATCGCTGTATTATAAATATTCAGAGCCAGCATCTGAGTACCGTTTGTCAGATAGTTTCCGAAGAAACTTGCAACAGAACCTGTACCATTTGTCAAAGCCATGTTAACATCGAACTGTTTGAATGCTGATGTTAAAGTAAGGAATGTACAGATTGTAATTGTAGCTGCGATCATCGGAATCTTGATCTTAAATAATGTTGTAACTGCATTTGCGCCATCGATCTGAGATGCTTCCAGTACATCTTTAGGTACCTGTGTCAGACCTGTTACATAGATCAGCATGATATAACCTGCATACTGCCAGATATAAACAACGATGATAGCCATCATAGCTGTGTTTGTCTTTGACAGAAGTGAAATATTATTTGTCATCTTGATCAGTACGTTGTTAAATACGAACTGCCATACATAACCAAGTACGATACCGCCGATCAGGTTTGGCAGGAAATAGGAAGCTCTGAAGAATGAGAGTCCCTTAATCTTAGAGGTACAGAGTAATGCAAGCATAAACGCTACTACATTTACCAGGACCATATTCAGAACTACAAACAGAATTGTGATGATCAGTGACCAGAGGAAACTTGGTTCACTGAACATTGCCTTATAGTTTGCAAATCCTATAAATCCTGTCATCTTGATTCCATTCCAGTCTGTAAAGGAATAGAATACACCAAGGCATAATGGAATAATAACTGTTACTACAAATGTAAATAACAACGGAAATACAAATATAAAGTTAACGATGCTTCTGTGATGTTTTAATGTTGGGAATAAATACATTCCCAGTAAGATGCCAATTGCACCGATGATCAGCGCCGGACCTCTCCAGCCAGCTCCGCTTCCGGAAATATCCTGAATCAATGCTGCTGCCAGTAAAATAATACCGGCTATCAGGCATACCATGGAAATTGCTTTTTTACTAGCACTGTTTGTATTCATTTTGCCTTCATCCTTCCTATTTCTTATTTCAAAGCAAAAATCAATGCGTCTTAGACTTTTTTGCGTACCTGGGTAAAGGTCTGCCGGACCTTTACTCAGGTATGCAACGCAAATAAAAGTGGGCGGCAACATAAGCGCCGCCCGTTAAGTTTCAATTATTAGTTTGCATATGCACCCTGGATAACCTGTTCCAGTGTCTTAACAAATCCGGCTTCATCAAGGCTGCCAGATGCATAGTCAGCAAATACCTGACCTGTATAGTTCTGTGCAAGACCTTCTTTCATACCAAGCCAATGCCAAGCAGATGTCTTTCCGGAAGATACATAATCAGTGATTGTCTGAGCAAATGGATCATCACCAACGATTGTGCAGGACTTGAACGGACTTACGAAACCTGCTTCTTTAACAAGAACTTCCTGAGCTTCATCTGTTGTCAGCCACTGAAGGAATGCTTCTGCTGCTTCTACATTACCATCTTTATATACTGACCACCAGGATGGAGAGTTTGTAAGGATTGTATCAATTCCGTCTTCAAATGCGTATGGAATCATACCAACTTCGAAGTTACCAGCTTCTTTATAAGCATCTGCATCATCACCTGTCATAGTTGCACCAATCCAGGATCCCTGAGTAACGAATGCATATTTACCGGATGAGAAGTTAAGGATCTGCTGATCATATGTACCGGATACAAGGAGTGCAGGATCTGAATACTGATTCAGAAGACCTACAAAGTTAGCGAAATCTGTTAAACGCTCTTCGTCAACCTTACCGCCATCATTGAGCATGTCAATGTATGTTGTATCATCTCTGTCAAGACCTGCATCAAGGTAGTTTGCAAATAAGTGGTTACCTGTTGACCAGTAAAGGTTAACCGGTTCTGCTGCATAACCTACAACTGCTGTAAGTCCAAGTTCATCTTTCTTGGAATCGATTGTCTCAAATGCTTCTTTGATTGCATCAGGACCTGTTAATGTGGAAGGATCGATTCCTGCTTTGTCAAGAATATCTTTGTTATAAGCAAGACCAACTGCTTCTGTTGTATATGGGAAACCGATTGTACCCTGGCTTTCATCAACATAAGCTGCATCTGTGTCAGAAGCCCATTCCTGATCGCTCATATCTACTAAAAGGTCTGTCCAGTTAGCGAAGTCTGTAGCACCGCCGTTTACGAAGATGTCAGGCATGTTATCTGACTGATAGTATCCTTTCAGAGTACCCTGAATATCGATTCCACCGCCCATGGATTCGATTTCTACTTTAGTTCCTGTTTCTTTCTCATACATTTCAGCTAATTTCTTCAGCTGAGCGTCAACTTCGATCTTACCATTTACAAGACGAATACTGTCACCGTCTGCTGCCTGTACGGATACTGCTGCCGGAACCATTGATGCGATCATAGATACTGCTAAAAGTGTTGCAAATACTTTTTTCTTCATTTTCGTCACCTCGTCATTTTTTTAACTGTTTCTTTTTACCTTTTGCGCATAAGGTTTTTTGATAGTTGTATAATACCACTTTGTTTCTGAAATAGCAAGACCTTTTTCGCATAAGTTTTAATTTTTTTATCTTTCTTTTTCGTCATTTGTTAAATATGCACAATTTATTTTTTCTATCTTATTACACTATGTCCAAAAAAGTGCTACTTTAAGGTCAAAAAAGTGCATACTCTTTGAATTGTATCCTATGGCTTGTGCCTGTTTTTCCTTCGTCAGACAAGTAAAAACTTCTGCGCAGAACATTACGGAATAATTTCCTGTAACATAATAAAACAGCATTTCAGGTTCTGCACCCGAAATGCTGTTTTATTATGTCTTATTCATTTTGTTTCCGTTTATGCTGCCTGTTCTTTTTTCTTACCGGTGATTGTAAGCAGATGGCTCTTGATCAGTACCGGACGTACTGCATTGTAGATCACTGCTACAAGAATCACCGAAACAACTGCATTGAATAATGTCGCTACAGCACTCATTTTTGCAAGTGCCTGTGCCAGTTCCTGAGGCTGTCCGAGAATATACTGTTTGTAGAAATATCCTACGATCGGATCTGCCACAACATTAAACGCAAGACCTGCTACAGAGGCAATCACACTCCATTTGAAAACGTATTTCTTATCTGTACTTTCATTAATCTTTGCAATCTTATGTGCTACCAGACCTGTGATCAGGCCAATACAGAATTTCAGTACAAATGTCTTTGGTGCGCCTGTAATATATACAGGATCCATCAGGTCTGCGATTCCCATTCCAATGGCACCGGACAATCCGCCGTATACACCGCCGATCAGAAGTGCTGCCAGTACGCAGAATGCATTTCCGATATGGATGGATGTTGCATCACCGCCCGGTACAGGGATCTTAATCTGCAGGAATGTAAAAGATACATAGCATAACGCAGCCATAAGAGCTGTCTCTGCAAGTTTTGTAATTGTGCTGTTCTGAGTATTCATAATAACTGTCCCCTCTCATATGATCTGATAGAAGGCCCATATCAATAAGCCAGATTGCCTGTTTGATTCTCACTATCAGATTTTTTATATATTGACGCATCAATATGTTGAAGTTATCATACGCGAAATGTGTCATTATTTCAATGACCAATTTTTTGAATTTTTTAGAGGTCAGATTGGATATTATGTAAAAGAATCCTGCCCGGAGGGCCTTTTTGTGTTATAGGAACATTACGGAGTAATTTCCTATAACACAAAAAAACCCTCTGTCTGCATGCTGCTCACATGAAAACAGAGGGCTTCATTATTCTATTTGCTTAGATTCTTGCTACGCCTGATTTTCTTGCTGCTTCTGCTACAGCTTTAGCTACAGCGTCTTTTACGCGTGGGTCAAATGCTGCCGGAAGAATATATTCCGCTGTTAATTCTTCGTCGCTTACCAGACCTGCGATTGCATATGCTGCTGCAACTTTCATTTCATCGTTAACATCTGATGCTCTTGCGTCCAGTACACCACGGAAGAGTCCCGGGAAGCAGAGTACGTTGTTTACCTGGTTCGGGTAATCAGAACGTCCTGTGGACACCACTGCTGCGCCTGCTGCTTTTGCTTCGTCAGGGAAAATCTCAGGTACCGGGTTTGCACATGCAAAGATGATCGGATCTTTTGCCATTGTGCGGACCATATCCTGTGTCAGTGTTCCAGGTGCGGATACACCGATGAAGATGTCTGCGCCTTTGATCACTTCTGCAAGAGTACCTTTCTCTTTGTTGAAGTTTGTGATCTTAGCCATCTCTTCTTTGATTGGGTTTAATCCTTCTCTGCCTTCGTAGATCGCACCCTTTCTGTCTGTCATGATTACATTCTTAAGTCCCATGGACATTAACAGTTTGATGATAGCGATACCTGCAGCACCTGCTCCGGAAGTAACGATCTTCACTTCATCAAGCTTCTTGCCAACCAGTTTCAATGCGTTGATAACACCTGCAAGTGTGATAACTGCTGTTCCGTGCTGATCGTCATGGAAGATCGGAATATCACAGCACTCTTTCAGTTTCTTTTCGATTTCAAAGCATCTTGGTGCGGAAATATCCTCAAGGTTGATTCCTCCAAAGGATCCGGCCAGGAGGCTTACTGTCTTAACGATCTCATCAACATCTTTACTGCGGACGCAGAGCGGAATCGCGTCTACACCGCCAAATTCTTTAAAGAGTACACATTTGCCTTCCATAACAGGCATACCTGCTTCCGGTCCGATATCTCCCAGTCCAAGTACCGCAGTTCCGTCTGTTACAACAGCAACTGTATTCCAGCGTCTTGTCAGATCATAACTCTTGTTTACATCCTTCTGGATCTCCAGACAAGGCTGAGCAACACCCGGTGTGTAAGCAAGGCTTAAAGCATCTTTGGAATCTACTTTGGCTCTTGATACAACCTCAATTTTACCTTTTAAGTCATAATGCATTTTTAAAGATTCTTTTGCGTAGTCCATTTTGTTTTGGCTCCCTTCTGCACTCTTTTTTTGAGACGCCTACATTGTAACATTAACCTGGCTCAGATTCTACTGTTTTTCTGACCTTTTTTTATCAAAATAATTAAAACATCATCTTTCTGCAGAAAATTGTGAAGATGCTGTTTCAGTTACGGGACTTTATCATCTGATATCAAGGACAAAAAGAAGCTTTATATCATTATTTATCTGTATCAAAATGTACTTCTGTGCCGGCAACTGCCCGTTCATCCAGGAGCTGTTTGAAGGTCCTGGTCTTTGCTTTTTCTTCGTAGTCATCGGACCAGTAGTAGCCTTTCAGCTCATCCATATACTCATAGTAGTCACAAAGATAAATATATACAGTGGAAATGTCTCTGTCCTGTATCGCATATGTGTTATTGCTGTTTGACACGCCTCCATATGGCATGATATCTCCATTGGCATCCAGCATAACTGCAAAATACTTTGCTTCCGGATCCTGCATTTTCATAGTGATCTCAAATGGTGTTTTCGTAATGGAGAGAACACCATCTCCATTTTCATCTACCACATTTACATCCTTTTTAACCGTATCGGAAGTATTTTTCTCTACATCTACGTTGAACTTCCAGTCACCCTTCAGTGTCCATGAGTTATATCTGTTATTACCTTCAATTGCCTCAGGATACCGTTCAAAATACTCATTCCACATCTCAGTGAAAAACTGATGTTCCAGATCCTTCTGTTCTTCTGTCAGGCTCTCATAATCTGCATCATCTGTGCTGATTCCATGCTCTGCCATTTTCTGATTATATTCATCCCGCAGATCCTGAGGGATATCCGGGGTAGTATCCTGGTCATCCGGAAGAGTACCCACAATATCTTTCAGATCCAGCTCCATGGCAAACCTGTCAGGTACTTTGATGTCTTTGACATAATCGCTGATTGCCGGACCTCCCACCTGAGGAAGGTTCTCATCACTGTATTCATCCATTCCCAGTGTCTGGGCTAACTTGTCAAAACTAAAGTCCTCAGAATCTACATCAATCCCTTTTTCCTTGAAAAATGCATTACGCACCTCATAAAATTTTGTCCATCCTGCATCATCCACTGTCATATCTTCCACAGGAATACGCAAAACTCCTGCATAAGTATTATCATCCAGCATTTTTCCATCCAGATAAGCATTGAACAGATTACTTTTTCCATCCATGTAATCATATTTCACTGTAGAATTTTCGCTGAGCTTAATATTAGGTTTTCCCTCAGATGTGATGAAGGTATCCGGAAATTTATCTTCTGTATGGATTGTCATAGACAGATACATTGCCAGTTCATTACAGTATACCTCTGAGAGTGTGACAGTTGTTCCATCTACCGTTTTGCTGTAGGATTGATCGTCTTTCGTTTTATCTGCATTGTGATTTTCTGTTGTATTCTGATCCTCAACCTGAACATTTTGAGAATTACTGCTACCCTCCTGACTTCCATCAGCATCTGCAGACTGTGCACCTTCTGCTGATTCTGTCAGCTGTTTTGCATATTTCGAATAATCACCATAAAATCCCAGAGAATTGCCGAGCTGCTTAAATACATTTCCGACCAGAGGAATGTTCTCTGCAAATGCAGGATTTGTGATACATACTGTGGAAAATACGGCTGCAGCTGCGGTCAGTCCCAAAGCTGTTTTGTATACTGCTTTGAATTTCTTGTGCGATTTTGCTGTTCCTGTGGATTTCTTTCCGTAACTTCCTGTTGATTTCTTTGTTGATTTTTCTGTTGATTTCTCCGGTAATCTTCGCACCATGTTCTCTGTATTCTCCACATGTCCAGAATCTGCTGCCATTTCCCTAATCCTGGCAAATGCTTCGTTTTTTGCATCTTCCGCCTGCTTTGGCAACGGAAAATCTGCCTGCATGATTTCCTCTATCACATTGTCATTTCTGTTATTCTTTTCTTTATCAAAATCCAACTTCTTCGCCATAATCACTTCATCCCTTTCTTGCACTTACCGTTATACTTCCTGCTATTACCGATCCTGTTCTCATATTTCCATTCTGGTTTTCCGCAAGCTCTTCTGTTATACCTGTAAATTCTCTGTTTTTCTTTTTCTTCTGCTGCAGTCTTTTCTTCTGAATATTATCTTCTGCTGAAGTATATTCCTGCTTTAGCTGCACCCGGGCCCTGACCAGTCTGGTTTTTACTGTGTTTTCATTCATATTTAATATAGAAGCAATGTCTGCAATCCGAAATCCCTCTACATAATACAGAACCAGTATGATTCTGTAGGATTCGTCCAGCATTCCAAGCATTTCCTTGAACTCAAATTCCTCAATGGACATATCCTGTCCGGGGACTTCCGGAAGTTCTTCAGCTCTGCTGAAGTTTTTGTAGTGTCTGTGGATTTTATTGCATTCATTGATCAGGATCCTGATCATCCAGGTTTTGAAATATTCCGGATTTTTCAGTGTATGTATTTTTTCAAAGCAGGTAAGTATGGTATCCTGCATGGCATCTGCGGCATCCTCATCATTATCAAGGATTCCCCTCGCCACCTTGTACATTGCCAGAGAATTCTTTTCCATCAATTCCAGAAATGCATCCGCATCTCCTGAGATGGAACGTTTTACCAACTGTATCAAATGCTGATCCTCCTTGCTTAGAGTTTTATGTGTTACTGTTTACTTCATGTCCAGTAGCTCTTATGTTTTTACAAATATGTTTCATTCGAATGAAGCTTTGTTATTTTGTTTTACACTTATTAGATGGGGAATTATAAGGAAAAGTTTCATATCTTTTAAATAAATTTTCAGGTATCGGATTTTTATAGTTATTATAACTTCTCGTCCGCATATAATTGTAATACAAACAAATTATAATCTCTGGATTTTCCTACAAAAAAAGCGGCACATTTCTGCGCCGTTTTTTTATCACTCATAATCTTTCTTAACGTTTTCTTTTTATTCCTCAGCATTCAGCCTCTTCCGATACATAGACTGGAGCAGGAATTTTCCTGTCTCTGTTTTGAATACTTTTTCCAGCATGTTTCTCACATTGTTTCCGGAGAAATCACTCTCATCTGCATTTACCAGATAATCTGCCTCTATCATGATCTGATAATCAATACCATCGATTCCGGTTATTGTATGATGATGACTTACAATATAAGAAACACGATCTACAAATTCTTTCGGCAGATCTGAATATGCGAAAAATTCCTCTATCAGTGCCGCACTTTCTTCCTCCTGGTGCTTGCCGTTGGCATTTCCGTATTTTACTCTGCAGAGAGGGCAGGCAATATCGTGGACAACCGCAGTTACTTCCACCAGCTTCTGCTGCTCCGGTGACAGATTTTCGCCTTCTGCGATTGTTTTTGCATATGCGTATACTTTCATGAAATGATTGATGTCATGAAGATCTCCCTTGGAATACTCTACCATTTTCTTTACAACTTCTGCTACTGTCATGTTTTGTTCCTGCCTTTCTCCTACGAGGATTGCTATAGTTACTTGTTCACTCCATTCTCAGTAACCAGGTTTATCTTATTCTGAAAAACAGCAGAATCTTTCGATCCTGCTGTTTACAATTATCAATTATTTGCAGAGTTCCTCTGCCATAGCATCAATCTCTGCTTCGTTTGCTTCGCTTAAGGAAGAAGTAATCTTTACATTATTTTCAAGCCATGTGATATTTTTGCTCTTTTCGAACATTCCCTGCATGATTCTTGCTGCTGCAGGTGCCCAGCTTCCGTTTTCAATGAGACCGATGGTACGGTTCTGGTAGCTACGTTCTGTAAGGTTCTCAATGTAAGTCCGCATAAATGGGAAAATATCTCCGTTGTATGTAATTGTGGCAAGTACCAGTTTGCCGTAGCGGAACGCCTCTTCTACTGCTTCTGCCATGTCATCTCTTGCAAGATCAAATACAGTTACTTTCGGGCATCCTTTTTCTTCCAGTTTCTGTGCCAGAAGTTCTACTGCTTTCTTTGTGTTTCCATAAACAGATGCATAAGCGATCACAACACCTTCGCTCTCCACTTTGTAGGAGGACCAGATATCGTATTTCTCAAGGTAATGTCCCAGGTTCTCTGTGAGGATCGGACCATGGAGCGGACAGATTGTCTGGATGTCCAGAGTTGCGGCAGCTTTCAGGAGCTTCTGAACCTGTGCACCATATTTTCCAACGATTCCGATATAGTAACGGCGTGCTTCGCAGTCCCAGTCTTCTTCTACGTCAAGTGCTCCGAATTTACCGAAACCGTCTGCTGAAAACAGAACCTTATCAGTGCTGTCATAGGTAACCATAACCTCCGGCCAGTGAACCATCGGTGCAAATACGAAAGTCAGCACATGTTTTCCAAGTGTCAGGCTGTCACCGTTTGCAACTACCAGCTTCTTTCCGTCCAGATTCAGGTTTCTGAAGAAATTTCCCATCATAGTGAAAGTCTTGGTATTTGCAACTACGGTTGTGTCAGGATATGCTTTCATGAAGTTCTCGATATTTGCGGCATGATCCGGCTCCATATGCTGTACTACCAGATAATCCGGTTTCGCACCGTCCAGGACTCTGGCTACATTTTCAAGCCATTCATCTTTGAAATTAGCATCTACAGTATCCATAACTGCAATCTTTTCATCCATGATCACATATGAGTTATAGGACATACCGTTTGGCACTACATACTGACCTTCAAACAGATCTACCTGATGATCATTTACACCTACATAATAAATATCATTTCCGATTTTCATGATAACATGTTCCTCCTTAGCGATATCCGAGCCGGTCAAATCCGGTTAAAAATTCCAATTTTTTATTTCTGAACCTATTATATCCACATTCATATCGTTCGTCAAGTCTCATACTGATTTATAAAATCAATTTCTCATCTATTTTATATAAAAATCTGGAAATACTTGAATATGTCGAATTGTACAAATAACACTGAAAAAGACGGCAGAATCATGAGATCCTGCCGTTTTTCATTTCGAATACAGTATCTGCGATATTCATAGTAGATTTTCTGTGTGATACAAGTACTACTGTCTTTTTCTCTGCGGCTTCCCTCAGGGATTTCAGGATGATTCCTTCATTCAGGGAATCCAGATTTGAGGTTGGCTCATCCATAAGGATCAGCGGACTGTCATGTAAGAATGCTCTCGCAATTCCGATTCTCTGTTTTTCCCCGCCGGATAAGGTATCACCCAATTCGCCAACTTCTGTGTCGTAGCCTTTCGGAAGTTTCATGATGAAGTCATGGATGGAAGCTTTCTTTGCTGCTTCGATGATTGCCTCTCTGGAAGCTGCCGGGCTGCCAACTGCAATGTTATTGGCAATGGAATCGTGGAACAGGTGAGTTTCCTGTGTCACGTAGCTTTCCATGTCTCGCAAATGTCTGGTTGGGATTTTTCTCACATCTTCACCGTCTACGGATACACTTCCCTGATTTACATCCCAGAAACGCATGAGCAGTTTCAGGAGTGTAGACTTGCCGGAACCACTGGCTCCGTGGATACCGGTGATCTTGCCTGGTTCCAGTTTCAGGGAATAATCATCCAAGATTGTTTCATTTTCGTAAGCAAAGGTAACATGCTGTGCTTCAGCACCTGAGAATGCATTTACGCTGTTCTTTGCTCTGCCTGTTAAAATACCTCTCAAAATATATTTTTCTTTTTCCGGACTATTATTTTGATTTCTTATATCCACATTCCCGGAGATTTCTTCCACCATGGGTGTTTCTTCCAATAAAGACAGAACTCTCTCTCCGCTTGCCAGCGTCTGATTCAGATTGTTGGACAGACTGGACAGTGCCACCACCGGTCCGAAAGAACCCATCATTGCAATGGTACAGGTCAGGATTCCCTCGAATCCGATCTCTCCTTTTCCGTAAAGCCATACAGTCAATGCCAGCATTCCAAAGGATGCCAGCAGAATCACCAGATTTGTAAATGATCTCTGAGCACCTTCCATTTTGCTTAATTTCTCCTGTATTCCCGCCAGACTTCTGGAGCGCTCAGACATTTGTTCTTTTCGTTTCTCCCCCTGATCGTACTGGATTGTTTCATCCAGACCACGAAGGGAATCTAATACAAAGCTGTTCAATTCCCCGAAGTTTGTACGAAATTCCATTCCCATCTGGCTTCCACACTTGCCGTTCCACATAGGAATCACGACTCCCACGATCAGATACGCAATCAGCGCAAGGATTCCTGCCAGCCAGTGATATCTTCCGATAAATACTACCATGACCAGAGAAGTCAGGGTTGCAATGGCAATCGGTGATACTGTGTGTGCATAAAACACTTCCAGAAGTTCGATGTCTGTTGTAATGATAGAGATCAGGTTTCCCTTGTCCCGTCCTTCCAGCTTCGCAGGACAGAGTTTCCGCAGTGCTGCGAATACTTTGTGACGGATGATCGCCAGAAGTTTAAATGCAATAAAATGATTGCAGTATTGTTCTGCATAATGCAGGATGCCGCGGAGAACTGCTATGATGAGCATTACAGTTATGATTGTTTTTACACTTCCTGCCCCTCCTGCTATAAGCCCATGTACAATTACCTGCCCTGCAAGAATAGTCAGAAAAATAGCACAGAGATATCCGGCTGTTCCCAGGATGATTGCTGCCAGCATGATATGAAGCAATGGTTTCACCAGACCGATCAAGCTTCCCATAATTGAAATAGCACTTCTGCGTTTTTTCGTTGCAGCCGCTCTATATGATGCTATGCTTTCATTCACCATCTTCTTTTGTACTGTACTTTTCTGCATACTTTTTTTATTCGTATCAGACATCCAAAGGTTCCTCCCTTCCATAGTTCTCCAATGCCATCTGACTGTCATACAGATGTCTGTATTCACCATTCAATTGCATCAGCTCTTCATGTTTTCCACTTTCCTTTATTTCTCCGTCTTTCAGGAAATAAATCTGGTCAGAATTTACCACATTTGCCAGTCGATGTGAGATCAGAAGCACTGTCTTTGTTCTGGCAAGCTGGTGGATCACATCCATAATCAGTTCTTCACTCTCCACATCAATATTGGAAGCAGCCTCATCAAAAATATATACTGCCGAGTCTCTCAGTAACGCTCTGGCAATCGCCAGCCTCTGGCATTGTCCGCCGGACAGGTTGCCGGCTTTTTCCAGAAGTTTTGTCTGCAGTCCGTCCTGAGTCTGCAGAAATCCCAGGAGATTTACCTTATCAAGAACTTCCTCCATTTCCGCTTCTGTTGCATCCGGTTTTGCCATTCTAAGATTCTCTTCCACTGTTCCCTTAAACAGATAACTGTTGTGGCGGACCAGTACCACATGTCTCATCAAATCTGTTTCCTTCACCTGAGAAAGCGGCACACCGCCAATGGTAATTTCTCCGGTAAATCCTCTGTTCTTTGCAGAAATGATCCCTGCAATCGTACTCTTTCCGCATCCGGATTCTCCTACCAGAGACACAAAGCTTCCCGCCGGAAGGTATAGATTGATTCCTTTTAAAATCTCTCTGTCTTCTTCATATGCGAAATGTACATTCTTAAAGGAGATATCCAATGCTCCATCAGGCAGAATCTTCTCTCCTGTCTGTAGTTCCGGTAAATCTAATATTTTAAAAATCTTGTCACTTGCCGCCATACCATTCATTGCAATATGGAAAAAAGATCCCAAAAGTCTTAATGGCAGAAAGAATTCACTTGCCAGAAGAACTATACATAAAGTTCCGGAAATGCTGATATTTCCTTTCAGAAATTCAGATACTGCCACTGCCATACCAATTGCTGCTCCGCCATATGCCACAATGTCCATCACGCTGGTAGAATTCAATTGCATGGTCAGTACTTTCATAGTGATTCTGCGAAAGTTCTGGGATTCCATGTCCATCTCGTCTGCTTTCTGCTGATCTGCCTGATAAATTTTCAGAGTTGTCAGTCCCTGCAGATTTTCCAGAAAAGAATCTCCAAGACCTGTATAAATGCTCCAGTATTTATCCAATAACTTTTTTGCGATTTTCTGTACTGCCACAATTGAAATCGGAATCAGCGGTACACAGATCAGAAGTATCACACTGGCTTTCAGGCTTACTCTGCATAAAATCACAAACAGAGTCACCGGTGCAATCAGACTGTAAAATAACTGCGGAAGATATTTTCCGAAATAAGTTTCCAGTTGCTCCACACCTTCCGTTGATACCTGAACCACCTCTGAAGAAGATACCTGTTCATTATAGGATGCTCCAAGCTTCAGCATCTTTTCATAAATCTTTTCACGCAGGATACGCTTCACATCCACACAGGCCAGATAAGATGATCTTGCCCCCATTCTCTCACAGATAAATCTAATGATCACTACCAGAATCAGCGCAATTACTGTGCGTTCAACGACTGCTGCTGTCACATTCTGATATACAACTTTTTCCAGTAAATCTGCGATTGAAAAAACTGCCAGCACCTGCGACAGAAGTGCTGCCCACTGCCATAGAATCGTATATACAATATATTTTTTCGCATGGGATAATAATCCCACCAGTCTTGTTTTTATCATAAGTTCCTCTTTTCTTTTTTGCTGCAAATCAGATGCCAGACTGCCAAAAACGGATGATACAAAATCATCCTCGGTCCCGAGAATCTCATTACCTGACAGATCTGTTCTCTCTTCTCCGGTTTATAACAGTGTACCTTACAGTTTGCACAGAATGTCTTCTGCTCCATAAACGGACATTTCTGGCTTCTAAGCTTTGCGTAATCGGAAAGTTCCTGACAGACAGGGCACATCTTTCTGCCCTGACGTTCTTCTTTGGAATGATTTTTCCGGCAGTACAGTTGGATCATTTCTTCCACAACGTGCTGCTCTCTCTGACGTTTCTTTTCCACTTTGTTCATGTTATTCTGCACCTTCCAGTATTTCTTTTTCTGTTTTTACTCTCAAGAAAAAATACAATACATGGCAGATCCAGACCACGATCAGACAGATTCTGCCAATCGGCACATTTTTCATACATAAAAATCCTATGCCCATGATTACAGTTACCGTTCCCATGATGCGGAGTTTTGTTCCCATGGTCATGGCTCTTTTCTGCACAAAACTGTCAAGATGTTTCCTATATAAATTTGTTCCAAGAAACCATGAATGAAGCTTCTCTGAACTATTGGCAAAAAAGAATAACGTTGCCATATAAAATGGAACTGTGGGCAGAATCGGCAGTACAATCCCCACCGTCCCAAGCCCAAGACACAAAAATCCCAGTGTCATCCAAAAGATTTTGAGTGTATGTTTCATAATTTTCTCCATCCTTTTCTCTATCTGGTTATCTATTGCTAACCGTCAGGTCATTGTATCAGTACTATTGGATTAGCGTCAACTAATTTTTGCAGTTTCGTTCCTTATGAGAACGGTTTATGAATTTCTGAAATACCTGTAAAATCAGCTTTTTGTCATAATTGTGCATAATAAAAAGGCCGAACTTTCTTCATTTCGACCTTTAATCCTACATCCAGAATGTCAGCACTGCTGTACTCTCCGGCATATGTGCGTTTCCAATATTACAGGCAACAGTAATGTGAACTGTGCCCTTTACATTTCCCATCCTCCCACGGAAAAAATGACAGGCACTGAGCGGAATTCTCAGATGTCCGTCCTTTATAACCGCTTCATAAAGCTGTCCCTGCTTCTCATATTTCAAAGAAGAAATATGTCCCCACATCCTGGTTCCATCAATCCTGGATTGTCCGTTAACCTCCCGGATTGTCAGCTCCAGCCAGCTTCCGCGTGTATTATTTCGAATAAGTGCAAGATGCTCAAATCCCTGATGAGCCATGGAAATCCTGGTTTCACTGTTTCTGCTCATCTGATGAACCGCAATCCCAACCTGAAACTTTCCTTTCTCCAATATTTTCTCAATAAAATATGCATTCGACTCCCTGCTGTGCTGACTATCTCTGGCATCTTCCTGACTCTTATCCTGTTTCTCTATATGCTCTGCAGTCTGCCTCCCATTCCTTATCATATTCCTGAGCAGATCATAATCTACATTCTCAATCAACTGCCGCATTTTCTCAGGAATCTCTTTTTCCGGAATATTCATTGCTTTCAGATACAGTTTCACATCCCGCAGAAGTTTCTTGTAAATCAGTAAGGCATGCGTTCCCTCGGCAGTAAACTCATATTTCTCCGTCAGATATCCTCTCTCCATGCACTCTTTAAAGAAACGACTGACCGGTCCATGACTCACCCCACAGATGTCTGCGATCATTGTAACACTTCCACGCTTTTTCCCCACCTTTTCCAGTTCCATAAGATACTGGATCTGAAGCATTGAGGGATGCAGAAGATCCACACTATCCTGTTTATTCATGCCCCTTATCCTCCGACTTCCAGATATGTACATCAAGTTCCCGGCTGTTCCAGTCAACAGGCTTCTCACCTTTTCTCGTAAACGCAATCAGCGCGACTCCCTCTATGATCGAATCTTGACATCGGGTTAGAAACTTAAATGCACCAGATGGTATCCGGGGATTTCCCATTCTCTCTTCCGCCTGTATCCATCCCTGTTCCGGATCTTTGTACCATAAATTCTGAGATGAAGCCTCGCCTTCTCTTTTAATCAGTTCAAAACTGCTCTCATCTTCCGTAACATTCAGACAGATATTCTCAGAAAAATGTTTAAATTCCCTGGCAAATCTTCTCGGACACGTCTTCTCTATCTGGTAGATTCCCATAAGAAACTGATAACGCCCCGGTCGGTACCAGCTACGCAGATCCGACTGCTTCAAAATCCTCTCAAAAGTGTTTCCATAATCCACAAAATTGCAAATCTGCTGAACCGTCTCCTCACTGATCACATGCTCCATGCGACAGGCATCCTCTTTTGCCTTCTCCTCTGAAACACCGACAAACTGCAGAAACTGCGTCAGAATTTCATGACGATATTGAAATTCCTCACCTGTAATCTTCCCAAGCTCCGTGAGAAAAATCCCTGATTCAGCTCTTCTCCCCTGTAATCCTGTATACGTATCTTTCTCCCTGACAACATATCCATGAGTTTTTAATTGTTTCAGATAAAAATTAACTTCTCTTCTGCTCATATTCATACGGCCGCCTAACTCCTCAACCGTAATCTCTGCTCCTGCATTCGCAATCAGACAAATCTGCTCCAGCATGTCTTCCTCAATCTCACGTCGTGAGGATGGAAGCTGAGTATCCGTTTCCTTTATTTCTTCAAAATCAGTTTGCATCCGTTTTTTCATTTTAATCCCGCCTGAATTATTCTATAGCAATTTTCTCTCCAAGTACCTTATATCAGAAGGTTAGTTTTGGCTAATTTGTATTATATGAACAATTCTGCGTTACTGTCAAGCCAATTCTGTGTTTCTGTTTTTTATACAAACTGATTGATTGTTACTGTTCACACACCACTATCCCGAGACATACAAGCCAAAATTCCATTGCCGCAGGCAATCTGGAATGAATTTTGGCTACGTTACTGAGAACGGAGTGAACAGTAACGATTGATTTTATACCTCACCCTTTTTTAACTTTTGTTCTAACTCTAAAACTTCTGTTCTGCACAATTCTATTGCATCATTACAGGTTTCCACATCATCACCATCTATCTCTATGCTATCGTCACCAGGATATCTGGTTGAAAAATAGAAACCATCTATCATTCTCATATGTGTCTGCGTATTTTTTGAAAACTCTGCTCCCATATTTCCTTTTAGAAATTTCATCAATCTGTTCAGACTATGTGTACGCAAAATATTTTCAAAATCTTTCTGTTGTATAGCATCATCCGGTTTATAGTATTCTGAGATCAGATGCTTCATATATTTTTCGCATATTCCCTGCGCCATGGCACCCATCATATTTGCAACTATCCCCGCATCATAAGAGGCTTTAAAATATTGAAAATCATTTTCTGCAAAATCAAAATAACTGTTCAAGGCCATATCTGAATTCCTTCCTTTCGCACATTTGTATAATACAGCATTTTGTTCCTTTTCCAGTCATCGCCAACTACAATTTTCAGATCCGTTTCTGCATCATCCAATTCCTCAGAGGATACTTCTGATTTTAGAAGATAAAGATATTTTTTAAGTTCCGGCCGGGAGCGGAATGACTCTGACAGTTCCAGAAACAGATCAACATCACTGCTATATTTCTCTTCTCCCCGTGCACAACTGCCATACAGATATATTGTCTTAATATAAGGCCTTATGCATGATGACTGAATAGTTCGTAAAGCATACTCCGCTGCATCTCTCTGCCGTTTTGATCTGATACATGTCAGCATTTTCTATCCCTCCGTTTTCTCTGTATATTATTTCCAGATTATACTTACATTTTCTGCTTCAAGATTTCTTTGTAAAAAAATTATAACATTCCTGATCTTCTATGTCTATCTTCCATTTATTTGGTGAAGAATTAGAGTGTATTATTGTTACTTTCTTTTATTTTCCTTCAAAGATCTGAGCGATCGGTGAATCTGCAGACAGTATCACTGTTTTGTCCTCACCTTTCATAGATGTCTTCAGCGCATCCAGGCTTCTCACAAATGAATAAAACCCACTTCTGTCCTCTTCTCCATAAGCCTGCGCAAGAATTTTCATATATTCCTGCTCCCCTTCCGCCTCCAGGATCTCTGCCTGTTTTTTGGCATCGGAAATCTGGATTGCTACTTCTTTGTCTGTTTTATTTCGGATCACCTTTGCTTCGGAGTTTCCCTCTGCCTTGTAAGTCGCTGCAATATTATCTCGTTCAGAAATCATTCGTTCATACACAGCTTCCTTATTATCATCCGGCAGGTCCAGCTGCTTGGTTTCGAATTTGAGAAGTTCGATTCCATACTGATCCATGTTTGTTCCTATTGCCTCCATGACCATATCAGACAGTTCTCCGTCACGACTTGTGATCACCTGATCCTGTGACATACTGCTGATCGCATTTTTGGTAGCATTATACACAGCAGTATTAATTCGACTTTCGCCGCTTTCCACAGAAGAGTTTAATGTCTGTGCAAATTTAAGCGGGTCGCTGATTTTCCAGAGAACATAGCTGTCGCTGATCATTGTTTTCTTATCTTTTGTAATTACATCAGATGCTGCAAGATCATACAGCAGTGTTTCCTTTGGCAATGACTGTGTACTCTCTATAAACGGAATCTTAAAACTGATTCCCGATGAGCTGATCACCCTGTCAACCTTGCCAAACTGACGGATCAGCTTGTATTCATTTTGCTGGGTTACTGTTACCGACGCTCCGACAGCAACAACCACTGCAGACACACCAATTAATATTCCAATTTTCTTACCTTTCATAAATTAGTCCTTTCCAAATTATATCTCTATCCTTCGTATTTCATTTACCAAAACACTTTTTATATGAAATATTTTCTGTCATTTCTTTATTCGTTCTCAGAATCATTTAAATCTTGTGTGTCCTGAGCAGGATCCGTGTTCAGTGTCTCTGTCGATTCTCTGAACTGTTCCCTGTAAAAGAATCTAGCGGCGAACCTTCTGCACTCCATCTCCATTATCAATCACAATCTTCATTTCCCCGGCAGCACACTTCCATTGCCTCATAGAACATACGCTTCTTTGTGATCTCCGGATTCTTAACATACTCCTCATACATGGCATTAAAACGTGCAACCTCAGCTTCCGCTTCATTAATCCTTACCTGCTTCTGCGCCTCAGCATCCTGAATGATCTGGTCTGCTTCTGCCTTCAGCCTCCGGAAGCTTTTTCGTTTTCTGTATTTTATTGGCATTATTCAAAGCAGTTTTCTTTTTCCCTGCTTGGCAGTTTCTACTGCTTTAAATGCTTTCATAACCTCCTGTGTGGGCGGTTCTGAATCCTGGATTGTGATATTCACAAGCTGGATTCCCAGATCCTGTTCCTCCATCTGCTTCAGGATCATTTCTTTAATCTTACTCTGGATCTCACCTTTTCCGGTGGTAAGCACTTCATCCACATCATAACTTGCGATTACTGTACGGATACAGCTTTGAGAAATATTTTTTAGAATATCTTCCGGTTCCTCTGAATTATAAAGATATTTTACCGGTTCTAAAATTCTGTACTCAACAAAGAAATCTACATCAATAAAGTTATAATCCGAGGTAATCATAATGCCCTCATTCTCAACCACCGAATTATCTCCCATACTATATCCAATAGGAAATCCCTGGATCGTTGTATTTACTTTCTGTACTTTCTGTATAAAAGGAATCTTAAAATGCAGTCCTGTTTCTGCCACTGCCTTCGGCACTCCGAAAGTTGTCAATACTGCCTGTTCCTGCTCCTGGATCTGATAGGTAGCATCTCCTGCAAGCCCTGCAATAATCACCAACCCTGCTGCTCCTATTACAATACGTTTCACATGTTTTCCCGGCTTCTGTAATTTTTTAAATGGATTTACTCTTTCGTTCACTTTTCTCCTCCGTTTCACCATTTGACATAATTAAATTTTTTGCTTCTAAAAATTTCTGAATAAAAGAAAAAGACTTTCATTTCAGACATAACATGAGCTCTTCTCTTAATGTCTAAAACAAAAGTCTTGCCGATTATATCATAATGCGGGCATTCTTAATCTGCCGTTCTGACGCATTTATGTACCATTTATAGGAAAAACAAGTCCAGTTCTTCATAACGATGGCCGCTACTCCCTTTTCTTTGAGCAGCATCATATCATAACTATTTACAAAATGCAAGAAATATTTTTACGTAATCTCAGCCGCATGTTATACTTAACATACAATGCTGAGTTATGGCTCAGCCCAATACCAGGAGGATTAATTCATGAAAGCATACGAACGCTTATTATCTTATGTAAAAGTATTCACTCCAAGCAGTGAAGAAACCGGTACTTCCCCATCCACACAGTATCAGTTTGACCTTGCCAGACTTCTGGTTCAGGAATTAAGGGAACTGGGTGTGAAAGATGCCGATGTAGATGAACATTGCTATGTCTATGGACATATTCCAGCAACCAGAGGATATGAATCCCGCCAAAAACTGGGCTTTATCGCTCATATGGATACAGTCTCTGATTTCTGCGATCATCCGGTTACTCCGGTTATCACTCCGAATTATGACGGCAAAGACCTTGCACTTGGAACCAGCGACAGAGTTCTCTCCCCGAAAATGTTCCCTCATCTCTCCACATTAAAAGGCAGAACTCTCATTACTTCCGATGGAACCACCATCCTCGGTGCAGATGACAAAGCCGGAATTGCCGAGATTATGACAATAATTGAACACCTCAATGACAATACTATTCCGCATGGTCCTCTCTGCATTGCATTTACCCCTGACGAAGAAATAGGAATGGGACCAGCCCATTTTGATATAAAAAAATTTGGAGCTGATTTTGCTTATACACTTGATGGTGATACAGAAGGTGAAATCCAGTATGAAAACTTTAATGCTGCCAGAGCAGTAGTAGAATTTACCGGTGTAAACGTACACCCGGGTTCTTCTAAAATACAATGGTCAACGCAGCACTTGTTGCCATGGAGTTCAATTCCATGCTCCCTTCCGCTGACACACCAAGAGATACGGAAGACTATGAAGGATTTTTCCATCTCTATTCCATAAAGGGAGATGTCTCACACGCTGCTCTCGAATATATCATTCGTGACCACGATGCAGCTTCTTTTGATATCCGTAAGAAAACCATAGAACATATCACTAAAATTTTAAATGAAAAATGGGGAAAGGGAACTGTCTCACTTACCATCACAGAACAGTACCGAAATATGAAGAAATTATCGACACCTGCATGGAACTAATCGAGCATGCAACTGTAGCATGCAAGGAATGCAATATCCCGCCGCTTATCACCCCGATCCGCGGAGGCACAGACGGCGCCCAGTTAAGCTTTATGGGTCTCCCATGCCCGAATCTGGGAACAGGAGGACATGCTTATCATGGACCTTATGAACACATTACTGTTGAAGGAATGGATATTGCTGTAGATGTAGGATTAAAGATTATCGAATTATTTTATAAATAATCTCGATTAC
>ENA-OQCW01000329-OQCW01000329.1-human-gut-metagenome-genome-assembly--contig:-NODE-329-length-31652-cov-5.308168_pt1 | contig 31652 bp, 35 predicted proteins | sample MGYA00242767_ERZ504593 | MGnify/ENA primary metagenome ERZ504593 (study PRJEB26092, sample SAMD00036307) | human gut metagenome | host: Homo sapiens | study: EMG produced TPA metagenomics assembly of... | reverse complement strand
CCAACGGTTCGGGCACCGGCATCGACGGCAAGGCGCGCAGCCCGTCCGCCATCGTGCGGCACACCGCCTCCGCGTCGGAACCAGCCCCGGCGGATTCGCTGCTTGGGGGGTTCGGCTCCGGCGGTGTCGGCCCATGAACCGTCCTCGCGGATTCCGTCATCGTCCGGGGAGGTCTCTCCGCTTGCGGGGAGATGCCCCGTAGGGGCAGAGGGGTTATTACGTACTAGGGACGTACTGTAGCTCACCAGGTGAGCTGGGGGTGGGGTCACAGCTGTGAACCGTGGTTCACCCGTGAGCTGGGGTTTTCCCGTGTCCCCGTCGACATAACCACGGTCCACATGTGAGCCGGGGTTTCCCCTCGCCCTGTTTTCCGTGGAAGGCCGTCCGCCTCGGGTCGAGTCGATGTCGTTCGAGTCGAAGAAGTCGGGGTCGAGCTCCAGACGGTTCCCCAGGCACAGGTCCCACACGACGGGCCGGTGCCACTCGCTGAAATGCCCGGCCTGGCGTTGGTCGCCGCGACGGATCAGCTCGTTCGCTTCCAGCCATGACAGGTGGCGTTTGACCGTGCTCACGCTGCACTTGCACCACGCGGCCAGCTTCCTGTGCGTCGGATGCGCGTTGCGCCCCTCGTCGTCGGCCACGTTCGCCAGACACATCAGCACGCGAGCGGCACCGTTGTGCCTGGCGTCCACGGGCGCGAACCTGAGCGCCCAATCGACCGCGTTCACGCTCATGCGGCACCCCCTCGGCGGGAGTCTTGCAGACGTGCGCGCAGCATGGGCACGCGCGGCACGGGAACGTCGAGCATCATCGACAGGTAGAAGTCGTGGCTGCCGTCCGACGGGCAGGCCGCCAACAGGCCCGAAGCGGAACCACGGGCCGGGAAGCCGCCATGACGCCCGGCACGCTCAAGCGTTTCATGCGCTCTCATGGCTCTCCTCACTCACGGAACCGGCCGACTCCTCACGCCAACGGGCCTCAAGCATGTCGCGGCGCGTGGCCGCGCGGCACAGGGCGAACGTCAGCAGATAGGACGCGGCGAGAACGAAAACGACGGCGATCACGAGTATGAGGTGCATCATCGGCCCGCCCCCATTGATCGCGCGAGGGAGGCCAGCAGACGGACCACGAGAAGCACGATGCCGACGGCCAGACGCAGGAACGGCAGCAACAGGCCGAAACAGGCCACCGCGAGCACCACGAACAGCAGGATCACCAATTCCACCACTCATCACCCCCGCTCACCGAAGGATGCCTGAGCATCGAGAACACCGCGTCATCGCCGCTGAGGGCCTCCACGTCGCGCATCAACGCGTCGATCTCGTCGGACACCATGCCCGCACCGGCCTCGTAGCCGCGATTGAACACGCAATCCGACGGACCGCCATGGATCAGACGACGGTTCACCGTCCGAGCCGGCGACGAAGCGTTCCGCACGTCACGAAGCGCGTCATGCCGGCCGATCAGATAGGCGACCGCCATGATCTCCCTCACGGTCATCGACGCATCCACGGACAGGGACAACAGGGACATGTAGTCCCGGAAATTCGAGCGCTCCTCGTTATCGAGGGAACGCGCGCCAACGGTCACGGTCATTGCCTCACCTCCGCGTGAAGGGACCAGAAAGCGAAATCCCAGGCATCGCGCGAGTTCCGGTCGCACCAACGGCCGGCAAGGACCATCACGCAGGCCAAAGGCACCAGAAGCACGGCCGGCACGAGGAGATTCCTCGCGGCAAGCAGAATCGCCAGAAAAACCACGCACGACAACGCGGCCAGCATCCAGGAGACAAGTCCCAGCAGCTCGTAGCGCCGGGCAGAACGTCGCCAATACAAAGATTCGGAAAATGTAGACGCCATGTCCCGCGAACCATTCACGGGGGCGTTACCATCAAAATCAGAAGTCGGCACAGCGACTTCGGTTACACTAGACATTTGTGCAGCCTCCATAATCTAAAAGGCAATGCGAACGATTCAAAAGTTTGGCGACTGGGGAATCGTTCAACATTGGATGTGTTGCATACGCCCGGTTTCGATGTATCAGATCGAGACCGGGCATTTTCTTGAAATGAGAAAAACCACTAACCTCCTCTTCTACTGGGTCCAGCCATCAAGTGATTGCCTTCTCGCAAGAGGGCAGGTTATTGATGCCAAGAACGAAATCAGCGGAAAGTCCGTAGTGGTCATAAAGAAACAGCAAGTCCTTCTGCTGCCAGCCCAAATGCCCGTTCTCTTTCTGAGAAAGAGTGGAAGCGGATTGGCCCATGTCGGCAGCAAGGGCAGCCTGAGTCACATCGTGATCCTTCCTCCACTGTTTCATCGGAGAAGCCATATCTACTCTTTTCCTAAAGTCTTTAGCCTAACTAATGTTTTTAGAATACACTTTGGTTTGACTAAAGTCAAATCGCAAACTAGAGTATCTTAATTAGAGTATCTTAATGAGATAAAGGTTTATTGATAGAATAGGATTAGAATATGCGTACATTATTATCCGCAGATCAGGCGAATCAGACACCCCCCGATACCTTGGGCGAATACACAGAACGTGTGCTCAACTACAATGTGGACGCCCGCCGCAAGCAGCTGAAGCGAACCCAGAAATCACTGATGCAGCCGATGGGGGTTACAAGCGAAGGGGCTGTATCTCAACGACTCAAAGGCATTACTCATTGGTCTCTGATTAGCGCGGTCAATGTTGCCCAGAGCCTCGATACAAGTATTGAAAAACTACTTGATGACAGTGCCATGAAGATGGAGATCGAACGCCAAGCGGTCGCACTGCGCGTTCAACTGGATCAAATAAATCAGATGACGGGAAACAAGAAAGCCACCGGCGACACGCCGGTGGCTTCAGGTGAGCTCCTGCGGCTGGGCTTGAACCAGCGACCGTCCGATTAACAGTCGGATGCTCTGCCAACTGAGCTACGCAGGAATATTCAATTTTCATCCCGACCGGAGTTACCCGTTCAGGTGAGCTCCTGCGACTGGGCTTGAACCAGTGACCGTCCGATTAACAGTCGGATGCTCTGCCAACTGAGCTACGCAGGAATGTCTGCTGTGTTTGAGATTTCTCTCGCGCACAAGTCACATATCTTACATGCCTGCCACGAAAAAGCAAATTACATGCGTGTAGGGCATGTCGCGCTGAATTCCGCAGAATCGGACTCATCGAATACTATCTCATACAGCCAAAAACTGAACACGGATATACACTAGCGACTAACGGTAGAGGAGCTGGCTATGGAACGTCGAATACTGATGAAATGCTCAGCCCCCGGGAGGAGCTGGTGTCTGCTTGGCAGATATTGGAATCGGTGAAACGAAACAACCGTCTGAGCATGCGAACCCAGTGGGAACAATCACAAGAGTTCTGATGTTCCGCTGTCACTGCATGGCAGCGGTTGTGACAGGGGCCGACCACGGCTGAAGGTCGAACAACATGACGATGCGGCGATACTGTCACGCGAAATTTCATTGTGGATAACTTCGGAAGCTAGAACCACATAGGTCGTTTTGGCTGGACATCCTGTTTCGGACCCCTCAAGGTGGGTATCACCGGCAAAGAAGCCGGAATCACATCACACTCACACTATGGGGAGGAATCTCATGAATGCACCACTGTTGTTTGATTGGCGTCGCGACGAAGCCCGACGTGCCAGCCGGCGGCGTCAGCAGGCGCGTCAGCGGGCTCAGGAACGGCAACGGCGTATGGATGCCATAATCGCGTTGGCCGCCGTTATCGGCCTGCTGCTTGCCTTGGGAGTAGGGCTGGCATCCACGCCTCAGCATGTTGCGCATGCGGATACTGCGGTGACCGGAGATGCGGCATACACGGTGGAGGATTTCACCGATATGTCTGATTTGGCGTGGCGCAATGGCAATCAGTGCGAATCCCGATTCGACTGGCCGGTCGACGATCCACAGGTCGAACAACAGTTCGAGCGGCCGATCAACCCGTGGGCACCAGGTCATCGTGGAGTGGATCTTGTTGCGGAGCAAGGTACCGTAATTCTGTCACCGCAGGCAGGGACCGTGAGTTTTGCTGGCAAAGTAGCTGGCAAAGATGTGGTGAGTGTACGGCATCGTGGAGGTGTCACGTCGACATTCGAACCGGCCGTTACCGAGCTCTCAGTGGGGGATACGATCTCCCGCAGACAGCCCGTAGGCATCGTTGAAGGCAGCTCGGACCATTGCGAAGACCGTTGCCTGCATTGGGGCCTCAAGCGAGGAACGGCCGATTATCTTGATCCACAGCAATATGCGGGGAGTCGAAAAATCGTACTGAAACCGTCATGATTTAACGGTGATTGTCGGCCGGAACAGGGCCGTACGGAAGAGACATCGCAGGCGGCTAGCGGCGTGACGAGTATGAATCACAGACCGGCATCGGCCAAGGAAATATATCCGGGGTCGATCAGCGCGGACTTGAGATTGCTGGCGCTGACAGCCAGCAACGGTTCGCTGATGGTCGGGATCTTCTTCACGCCGCCTACCTCGGAGTTCCTGATTGAAGGCATGGAATTCAGCGCTTCGTCCTTGTTGAGCTTGGCGCAGGCCTGAGCGATATCCGTGGCGATGGTCTGTCTGTCTTCCATGCCGGTCATCCATTGCTTGCCATTGACGATGGATGGGATGTTCGAGACATACGCGCCGTATCCGGTTACTAGAGGCCACTGCGAGTCACGGTCCTTGTCGGAAGCGGAGGTGTCCTCGTCCGCATCGTCATCGGAACTGGATGAGTCGTTTGCGTTGTCGTTTTCAGGGGATTTGATCGGGTCCGGCACGGCGTCGCGGCTGAGATCCTTCTTGCCGGTGATATTGCCGACAATGCCCGAGATGGTGATCTGCGGATTGATATCGGCGGCAGAGCCGGTGTATCCCAGATCGTCCAATTCCTTGACGACCTCGGAGGCGATGTAGTCGTTCATCGTGATGATGCCGTCAATACGGGTGAGTGTGGACTGTCCGTCGGTTTTTGCCAGACGCTTGTCAAGCACTTTCGCAGTGGAGCCTTCCTTAGCGGCATCGTAGGCCACGGCTTGCCAATCGTTTTCCGTGGATTTGCCGTCCAAGGTGCCTGAAGGGCTTTCCACAACGCCCTTCTGATAGTAGGAGCCCAGTACCTGCCAGATACCACGGAACGCCTCTTGGGCGAACGTGGAATCGTTGGCGTTGCCTTTTTCGTCCACGGCGGTGTATGGCAGCAGCACCTCAATGTATTTGGGGTTGTCTTTACTGGCCTTATCCAACTTGAGTTTGGACACCATCTTTTCCGCCTGTAGCTTGCCGATGGTCTGGGCGTCCGAGAACTTGACGAAGGCGTCCGGCTTATATCCCTCGATACTGTTGCCGAGCAATACCACATGCATGCCGGATTCCTTGGCCAGCTTGAGCGATGAGACCAGCCGGTCCACGGCCTGCGCCTGCTCGTCCGATGCAGTGCTGTCGCTCTCAGTGTTGGACGAATCGTCTTTGGACGAGTCGTCTTCGGAAGATTCACCGTCAGAAGTAGCTCCCTCATCCGTGGCATCGTTGGTGCTCAGGTTCTGGCTGATGTAATCGCCGTATTGGCGAGTGGAAGCGTCGGCCTCGACTACTGGAGCCACGAGCAATGTCATGTTGTCGGGCGCGATGGCAATGCCGGAATCGTCCGTGGTGTTATTCGAAAGATGATCGACCACAAAGTCTTGGATGGCGCGGCTTTGCTTGGCCAACGAGTCGGACGTCGTATGATCGATATCGCCTTTCTTGAAACCGGCGTCGGCCAGAGCCTTGGCTAGGTCAGGCACCAGCTTCGCCCATTTGTTCAGTGGCGTCTGCTGGTTCAGCGTAATGCCGTCCGAAGGTGTGAACACGGCCACGCCGCCGGCAGAATTGGACGTCACCGTGGTTTGACCATCTACAACGGTCTTATTGTCTGAGGTGCACGCGGTCAGTGACAGCACCATCGCGCAGGATGCGATAATGGCGGCGAGCAGGGTGGTTGAGCGGCGTGCGAACACCATAAGCGGCGAAACCTCCTCAAGCGGGCGTGAAAACAAGCTGAATCACGATTCTAGTAGGCCGTATACGAAAAAGTCCCGGACCAGTGGACAAATCGCCACATATCCGGGAACAATTAGAGGTATTACGTGCGTGCATCGAACAACTGTCATGATTATCGTGCTGAGGAACATTCCAGATGAAGCACGACAATCATGACAGTTTGCGACATGACATGACCCATGTAGGTCCGCACGATGTGTTCGATGATTTACTCGGCCAGAGCCTTGGCCAGGTTCTCGTCCAGCGCGTTCATGAAGCCGTCGGTGTCGAGCCACGGTTCGTCCGGGCCGATGAGCATGGCCAGATCCTTGGTCATCTGACCGCCTTCAACGGTGTCGACGATGACCTTCTCCAGCGTCTTGGCGAAGTGACGGACTTCGGGCGTGCCGTCCAGATCGGCGCGGTGCTTAAGGCCGCCGGTCCACGCGAAGATGGATGCGATTGGGTTGGTGGAGGTCTTCTCGCCCTTCTGCCAGCGGCGGTAGTGACGGGTCACGGTGCCGTGCGCCGCTTCGGCCTCGACGGTCTGGCCGTCCGGGGTCATGAGCACGGAGGTCATGAGGCCCAGCGAACCGAAGCCCTGGGCCACGGAGTCGGACTGCACATCGCCATCGTAGTTCTTGCAGGCCCAGATGTAACCGCCGTGCCACTTCAGGGAGCTGGCCACCATGTCGTCGATCAGGCGGTGCTCGTAAGTCAGGCCGGCCTCGGCGTACCTGTCCTTGTATTCGGTCTCGAACACCTCGGCAAAGATGTCCTTGAACTGGCCGTCGTAGGCCTTCAAAATCGTGTTCTTGGTGGACAAGTACACCGGGTAATGACGCATCAGGCCGTAGTTGAAGCAGGCGCGAGCGAAACCGCGGATCGAATCGTTGACGTTGTACTGCACCTGGGCCACGCCGCCGTCTTCGCCGTAGTTGTAGACCACGTGCTGAATCGGCTCGGAGCCATCGTCCGGAGTGAAGGTGACGGTCAGCTGGCCGGCTCCCGGAACCTTGAAATCGGTGGCCTTGTACTGGTCGCCGAATGCGTGACGGGCTACGACGATCGGCTTGGTCCAGCCGGGCACCAGACGAGGCACGTTGCTCATTACAATCGGCTCGCGGAAGATCGTGCCGCCCAGGATGTTGCGGATGGTGCCGTTGGGGGACTTCCACATCTTCTTGAGACCGAATTCCTTGACTCGGGCCTCATCGGGGGTGATGGTGGCGCACTTGACACCGACATGGTGCTTCTGGATGGCGTGGGCGGCGTCGATGGTCACCTGGTCATCGGTCTCGTCGCGGTGCTCGATGCCCAGATCGTAGTAGTCGAGGTTCACGTCGAGGTACGGCAGGATCAGACGATCCTTGATGTCCTTCCAGATGACGCGGGTCATCTCGTCGCCGTCGAGTTCGACGACAGTGCCTTCGACCTTGATTTTGGCCATGCTTCCTCCTGATAGATGGTGTGAAGATGATTTAGTCATAGCGCATGTTTGTAACGACTTGAAGCAATCGTCCGGTCCGTGGGAAACGGCCTTGTTGGCGTCCCACCCGGGCAATAGGCTGGAAACCATGTCTCAGGAAATTGAAATCGGTTTGGGCAAAAAGGCCGTCTCGGCTACGCACTCGACGATGTGGCAATCGTCCCCTCCCGTCGCACCCGCGACCCCGAGGACGTCTCCACCTCTTGGCAGATTGACGCCTATGAGTTCGATGTGCCGGTGATCGGCGCCCCCATGGATTCGGTGACCAGCCCGGCCACCGCCATCGCCATGGGCAAGATGGGTGCGCTCGGCGTGCTCGATCTGGAAGGTCTGTGGACCCGTTACGAGGATCCGACCCCGCTGTTGGACGAAATCGCCGGACTGCCGGCCGATCAGGCCACCGAGCGTATCCAGCAGATCTATGCCGAGCCGGTCAAGCCGGAGCTCATCACGCAACGTCTGCACGAGATTCGCGCCGCCGGTGTCACCGTGGCCGGCGCGCTCTCCCCGCAGCGCACCCAGCAGTTCTACTCCACCGTGGTGGACGCGGGCGTGGACCTGTTCGTGATCCGCGGCACTGTGGTCTCCGCCGAGCACGTCTCCTCCGGCCAGGAACCGCTGAACCTCAAGAAGTTCATCTACGACCTTGACGTGCCTGTCATCGTCGGCGGCGCATCCAACTACACCGCTGCCCTGCACCTGATGCGCACCGGCGCGGCCGGCGTGCTCGTCGGCTTCGGCGGCGGCGCGGTCTCCGCCACCCGCCAGACCATCGGCGTGCAGGCCCCGATGGCCACCGCCATCGCCGACGTGGCCGAGGCCCGCCGCGACTACATGGACGAATCCGGCGGCCGCTACGTGCAGGTCATCGCCGATGGCGGCATGGGCGACTCCGGCAGCTTCGTCAAGGCCCTGGCCCTCGGCGCCGACGCGGTCATGCTCGGCGCGCCGCTGGCCCGCGCCACCGAGGCCCCCGGCAAGGGCACCCACTGGGTTCTGAAGCCCGCCACCAGACGCTGCCGCGTGGCTACCGCACCACGGTCGGCACGGTCGGCCCGCTCGAACAGGTGCTGTTCGGACCGAGCCACCAGGCGGACGGCAAGACCAACTTCATCGGCGCCCTCAAGCGCGCGATGGCCTCCACCGGCTACGTCGACGTGAAGAACTTCCAGCGTTGCGGCATGGTGGTCAACCCGTATTCCGCACGATAATCCCGATTGCCCCCTGAAAATGGGGGTTTGCCCTCCATGCAGGAGGCTTAACTTGCCCGAAGGCGCGCTCAAGTAGTTTGACTTGGCGCGCCTTTCGTGATGTTGTAGTACAGACGCTCGCCGATGATGGTGAGTTGCAAGGGGGCTTGAAGGGGGTCATCATGGAGTATTCGGGATTTTTCCACGGCACATATCAGTACGGGCCGTTGCCGAGTTATGACGGATTCATCGTTGTGGAGCTGTCGGATCGCCCGGTGCGGTATCACATCCAACCCACATTCATAGGCGGGCTGAATGCGAAGGAATGTCATTCCATGGCCATGGCTGCATGCCGCATCGCCTGCACATCGGCGGACGCGATACGTGGCAAACTCAGCGTCGCACATCTCAACAGAGCCATGACAAAACCATGCCTGGACCGGCTGCAAACCATGCAATACCTGCTCGGCATCCACATGGTCACTCATCCGGAGCTCAAAGCGAAATTCTGCTATCTGCCCACTGTCCCCACATTGATCGACGGCATGATCACCGGCAAGGACACGCTGGAAATGGCGGTATTCATGACCATCGGCCAGGAAAATCTGCGAGTCAACCTCAAACTGAAGTACATCGGTTCTCGATGGATGTGCATCTATGCCGATTTGGGCTGACCAGACGGCCCCGCCCGCACACCGATTCCTACGCTGGTAGCGGAAGACGGTTCTGCCGTGTCATAGGCTGGTTCGCCTATAGTAGTGACCATGCGTGAACATGTAGAAGAACCCAGATATGTCACCACCGATGACGACACCGTCTACTCGCTGCTGTCCAAACGAGCAGCTCGCACGCCGGATGACATCATCGCGGAATGGCAGGATGACAACACCCACCAATGGCGCAGCGCCACAGCTACTGAAATGCTGTCCCGCGTACGCGAGGTGGCCAAGGGCCTGTTGGGACTTGGCGTCAAAGCCGGCACCATGGTGCTGATTTACTCGCCTACCTGCTATGAGTGGGGTGTGGCTGATTTCGCTTGCGCGGCAATCGGCGCTGTGGTTGTGCCCGTCTATGAGACCGATTCCGCCCGTCAGACCGCGGGCATCGTCGAGGAAGTCGATCCCGCCATCGCCTTTGCCGGCGACTTCCAGCGCGCACAGACACTTGAGCAGATCCGTGTCAATCATCCGGGCATGAAATACGTGTTCAATTTCAAGGCCGATGGCCTTGACGCTGTCGTTGACTTCGGGCATGGCGTATCCGATGAGACGTTGGATGCGGCTATCGCTCGTATCAAAGCCGATGATCTGCTCACCGTGGTCTACACCTCCGGTTCCACCGGCAAGCCCAAGGGCGCGATGCTCTCCAACCGCAATTACACGCACATCGTGCTTAACGGCTACGAGATTCTGCGTGGCATGCTGTACGACGACAACCGTCTGCTGCTGTTCCTGCCGCTGGCGCACTGCTTCGCCCGCTACATCCAGTACGTGTGCATCGGTGGCTGCGGCGTGGTCGGATACATTCCCGACGCCAAGCGACTGCTCGCCGATATCCGCAGCTTCAAGCCCACCTACCTGCTGGGCGTGCCACGTGTGTTCGAGAAGGTGTATAACGCGGCCTCGCAGAAGGCTGGTGCCGGCATCCAGGGGCATATCTTCGCCCAGTCGGTCAAGCACTTCGTCAAGTGGAGCAAGGATGAGCAGGCCGGTCGCGGCCATTCGTTCATCGAGCGCATGCGCCATTCGTTCTACATGGCCACGGTGGGCAAATCCATTCGTTCCGCTCTCGGACCGAACCTCAAATGGCTGGCCTGCGGTGGTGCGCCGCTCAACGTGGATTTGGCCCACTTTTTCAACGGCATGGATGACATCACCTTCATCCAGGGTTATGGCATGACCGAAACCGCCGCTCCGATGCTCGTCAATTGGGAGGACGACAACGAGGTCGGTTCGGTCGGCAAGCCTGGGCCTGGCATGGGCGTGCGTCTTGGCGAAGATGATGAAATTGAGCTGACCGGCCCGAACGTGTTCCTTGGCTACTACAAGCAGCCCGAACTCACCGCACAGACGATGACTGCCGACGGCTGGATCAAAACCGGCGATCTGGGTCGTATCGGCGACCGCGGCTTCACCTTCATTACCGGACGCAAGAAGGACATCATCATCACCGCCGGCGGCAAGAACATCAGCCCCGCCCCGATGGAGGATGTCATCGTCACCTGCCCGATCGTGGCTCATGCAGTAGTAGTCGGCGACGGCAAGCCGTTCGTGTCCGCACTTATCGAGCTCGACCCCGAAATGCTGCATTCCTGGCTGGAAGGTCAGGGCCTCAATGCCGACATGACACTCGCCGAGGCCAGCGACAACGACGCGGTGCGCGCCTTTATCCAGCAGTACATCGACCAGGCCAACGCCAATGTCTCCCGCGCTGAGTCCGTGCGCAAATTCGCGGTGCTGGATGAGGAATTCAGTCAGGAGCACGGCACGCTCACCCCGAGCATGAAAGTGGTGCGTCCCAAGGTATTGCAGCGCTACGCCACCGTCATCGAAGAGGATCTGTACGCGCCCAAGCCATCCAACAAGCCGCTGCCCGCCACTGCCAAGATCATCGACAGCACGCTGGAGACCGTCAAGAAATCCTCCGAATCGGTCAAGCAGGCGTCCGAACAGGTCAAACAGGCCTCGGAACAGATGAAAACCAGCGTGTCTGATTCGATTGCTAGCGTGTCGGAGAAGATCAAGAAGTCGAAGGCCGAACCCGAAGAGGGCGAGACCGGCGATTCCGCCGACAATGCCGACAATGCCGACAATGCCGCTGACACCGGCAGCAAGCCGGACCGGCCGGCTGACGAGAAGAACGAGGAGTAACGAGAAGTGGCCATCCGTGAGATCAGGGTCGTGCCCGACCCAGTCCTGCGCACCCCCTGCGATGAGATCAAGGAAATCACCCCGGCCGTGCGCCGCCTGGTTGACGACCTGTTGGAAACCGTGGACGATCCGGGCCGAGCGGGCCTGTCCGCCAACCAGATCGGCGTGAGCCTGAGGGCCTTCTCCTACAACATCGACGGCAAAGTCGGCTACGTTCTGAACCCCGTACTCGAGGAGAAGTCCGGCGAGCAGTATGGCGATGAAGGTTGTCTGTCCGTGCCCGGCTTGTGGTATAAGACCCGTCGTGCCGACTACGCTCGCGTGCGTGGCATCGACTTGGACGGCAACGAGGTCGTGCTCGAGGGCTCCGGGCTGATGGGCCGTATGCTTCAGCACGAATGCGACCACCTCGACGGCCACGTGTATTTGGATCGCCTGGAAAAGGAAGAACGCCGCGAAGCCCTGCGCTACATGCGTAATCGTCAGGCGAAGTAGTCCATACTCGGCTCCCGCTGGCGGGAGCCGTCGAACGTAGTGAGACTGAGGGTGGTTCTGCCGGTACCGCCCGTAACTCCCCTCAGTCGCTTACGGCGACAGCTCCCCTCAGAGAGGGGAGCCTGGTTTTTTTAGTACCGGCTCCGTGCTATTCTCGAAACTTGTGTGCCACCCGGCAACGGACGCAGTCGCTGGTGTCCAGAGCCACCCAATATTGTCAACCGGCACACAACAAATTCGCGTCATGCTCGCGACGGCTTGTGTCGGTCGGCTGCACAACTCGTGAAACCGGGGGAGCAGCTGCACGCAGGTGCGCATGGCCAGGCAAGAACCGACAATGAAAGGTAGTAATACCATGGCTCAGATCACTATGAGCGATATGCTGAAGGCTGGCCTGCACTTCGGCCACCAGACCCGTCGTTGGAACCCGAAGATGAAGCAGTTCATCCTCACCCAGCGCAACGGCATCCACATCATCAACCTGTTCAAGTCGCTCGACATGATCGACAAGGCGTACGACTTCATCAAGACCACCGTGGCCCACAACGGCACCGTGCTCTTCGTCGGCACCAAGAAGCAGGCTCAGGAAGCTATCGCCAACCAGGCCACCCGCGTGAACATGCCCTACGTCTCCGAGCGTTGGCTCGGCGGCATGCTGACCAACTTCCAGACCGTCTCCAAGCGCGTCAACCGCCTCAAGGAACTTGAGGAAATGGACTTCACCGACGTGCACGGTTCCGGCCTGACCAAGAAGGAGCTCCTCCTGCTCGAGCGCGAGAAGGACAAGCTCAACAAGCAGCTGGGCGGTATCCGCAACATGAACCGCACCCCGTCCGCGATGTTCGTCGTCGACATCACCAAGGAAGCCCTGGCTGTTGAGGAAGCTCACAAGCTGGGTATCCCGGTTGTCGCCATCGTCGACACCAACGCCGACCCGGACACCGTTGAGTACCCGATCCCGGCCAACGATGACGCCATCCGCGGCATCGACTGCTGACCAGCCTGATGGCTGACGCCGTCGCCGAAGGTCTGCTGGAGCGCTCCGGCGCCAACAAGGCCGAGGGTGAAGCCGCCGAGCAGCCGATGGCCGCTTGGGAGAAGGAACTCCTGACCAACGAGGCTCCTGCCGAGGCTTCCGCTGAAGCCGCCGCTCCGGCTGCCGCCGAGGGCGAAACCGCCGAGGCCCCCAAGGCCGAGTGATGCTCTACGATGGGAAGTGCCTGAATAAGCGCTTCCCATCGTTCATGGGTAAGCAAAATTTCTCAAGGAGAATAATCAATGGCAGCAATTACCGCCGCACTGATCAAGCAGGTTCGTGAAGACACCGGCGCCGGCATGCTCGACGTCAAGAAGGCTCTGACCGAAGCCGAAGGCGACGTCGCCCGCGCCAAGGAAATCATCCGCGCCAAGGGTATCGCCGCAGCCGGCAAGCGTGAAGGCCGCAAGGCTCAGGAAGGCACCATCGCCTCCAAGGTCGTCGAGACCGCCAATGGCGAGACCGGCTACGCCGTCGAGCTGAACTCCGAGACCGACTTCGTGGCCAAGACCCCGAAGTTCGTCGAGTTCACCGAGGAAGTTCTCGGCTACGCCGTGGACGCCGACGCCAACTCCGCTGACGAGCTGCTCGAGGCCAAGGCTGGCGACACCACCGTCAAGCTGGCTGTCGAAGAGGCCGCCGCCCTGTTCGGTGAGCACGTCAAGGTCGGCCAGTTCGCCAAGATCTCCGGCGAGCACGTCGAAGTCTACGCTCACAAGAAGTCCGCCGAGATGCCGCCGAGCATCGTCGCCATGATCGCCACCGACAAGGCCGGCGCCGCCGTGGCTCACGAAGCTGCTCTGCAGATCTCCGCCATGGGCGCCAAGTGGCTGACCCGCGAGGACGTTCCGGCCGATGTGGTCGAGTCCGAGCGTCGCGTGGCCACCGAGAAGTCCCTGGCCGAGGGCAAGCCGGAGAAGATCGTTCCGAAGATCGTCGAAGGCCGTCTCAACGCTTTCTTCAAGGAAGTCGTGCTGCTTGAGCAGCCGTTCGTCAAGGACCCGTCCAAGACCGTCGGCGACCTGTTCAAGGAAGTCGGTGGCAACGCCACCGCATTCGCTCGTGTCGAGGTCGGCAAGGGCGAAGAGGAGTGAGCCTAAGGCTTACTCCACGCGCTTAGCGTAATTTCAACGAAACGCCATCCGGTTATTCAATAATCGGATGGCGTTTCGCTATTCCAAGGGTGTCGTTGCTAGGGGGTGTCGTCGTAAACCGATACGCTTGTCTACGGATAATTTCGCACTTTCGGTTTTGAGAAAGGCACAATATGACTGATAGCGACAATCCGCGCAGAGTTCTGCTCAAGCTGTCCGGCGAAGCATTCGGTGGTGGCAAGGTCGGCATCGATACCCAGGTGATTCGTCGCATTGCCGAGGAGATCGTTCCGGCCGTACAACAGGGTGTGCAGGTGGCCATCGTGGTCGGCGGCGGCAACTTCTTCCGCGGTGCCGAACTGCAGCAGGCCGGTATCGATCGTTCCCGTGGCGACTACATGGGTATGCTCGGCACGGTGATGAACTGCCTCGCTCTACAGGACTTTCTGGAGCAGGAGGGGCAGGCCACCCGCGTGCAGACCGCCATCACCATGGGACAGGTCGCCGAGCCGTATATTCCGCTCAAGGCCATCCGTCACCTTGAAAAGGGTCGCGTGGTGATTTTCGGCGCCGGTGCCGGCATGCCGTACTTCTCCACCGACACGGTTTCCATCCAGCGTTCCCTCGAAATCCACTGCGACGAGGTACTTATGGGTAAGAACGGCGTCGACGGCGTCTACACCGCCGACCCGCGCAAGGACGAGAACGCCAAGCGTTTTGAAACCCTGAGCTACAATCGCGCCCTCGTGGACAATCTGGCCGTCATGGACGCCTCCGCACTGTCCATGGCCCGCGACAACAAGAAGCGCATCCGCGTCTTCGGCCTCGAAGAGCCGGGCAACGTGACCCGCGCCCTCGTCGGCGATGAAATCGGCACGCTGGTCTCCACCGCCGAATCGCGCGTGGCCGAGTAAGCCGCAAACGCCCACAATCGAATCAAGCGTTCATAGACGAACAACACTGACGAACACCAACACACAAGGAGTGAATATGTCTCTTATCGACCAGGCCAAGGAACAGATGGCCAAGACCGTGGAAAACACCAAGGAAAACTTCTCCGGCATCCGCACCGGTCGCGCAAACCCGGCCCTGCTCAACGGCATCACCGTGGACTACTATGGTGCCCCCACCCCGATTAAGGCCGTCGCCTCCATCGGCGTTCCCGAACCGCGCACCCTGTCCGTCACCCCGTTTGACGCTTCCCAGGCCGGTGCCGTCGAAAAGGCCCTGCGCAACTCCGATCTCGGCATCAGCCCGAACCGTGATGGCAACGTCATCCGTCTGACCATGCCGGAACTCACCGAGGATCGTCGTAAGGAATACGTCAAGCTCGCCAAGGGCAAGGCCGAGGATGGCAAGGTCGCCGTGCGCAACATTCGCCGTAAGACCAAGGAAACCATCGACAAGGCCGTCAAGGACGGCGAGATGGGTGAGGACGAAGGCGATCGCCTGCTGAAGGATCTTGACAAGGTCACCAAGTCCGTTACCGACGAGATCGATACTCTGCTGGAGACCAAGCAGAAGGAGATCATGGAGGTCTGATTCAGACCAGGTCCGGAGAATTATGGAACGCAACGAACAACCCCATGAAGAGGCCGAGGAGACGCTCGACCAGATCAACAAGAAGACCGGCCGCAACATGCCGCAGGCCATCGCCACAGGCGCGGCACTGGTCATCCTTATTGTCGCGTGCCTGCTGCTCAGCGTCGACCTCTTCGTGCTGCTGGTAGTCGTGTTCATGATTCTGGCGCTGTGGGAGCTCAGGGTGGACTTCGCCACCGTGGGCCTGCACCTCCCGGTGTTTATGCTGTGGCTGTGCTCGTCCTTCACCCTCATTGCCACCTACTATTCCCCGTACCATCTCATCACGATGTCGCTGAGTATCATCGTGTCGATTATTCTGGTCGCCATCGCGGCCAGCGCAAAAATTCAGCGTCGGCAACCGCCTATCTCTGGCGGTTGCCGGCAAACTGTCCAACACGGATGCCAGCGCGCGCCTCGAATCCTCGTTTAATCATGAGGGCGGGGAACAGCATCATTCCCGGCTCAGCCATGTGGCTGTGTCCGTGCTTACCGTGTTGTACATTCCGTTGTTGGCCAGCTGCGTCATCATCTCACTGACTTTTAATGGGCATCCGATTGCACACGCCATCATGCTGGTGTTCCTTCCCGCCCTATCCGATACGGGCGGTTTGTTTGCCGGTGCCTGGCTCGGCAAACACAAGCTCAGCCCGCGCATCTCGCCGAAGAAGTCCGTTGAGGGCCTTGTCGGCTCGATGCTCTTCGCCATGGCTGGCGCATTTGCCGTATTCGCATGCACGTATGATGCCTCGAAATGGGCCACTCGTTGGTGGGTGCCGATCGTGGCGGGTATTCTCATCGGTGCCGTGGGCACGTTCGGTGATTTGTGTGCTTCCATGCTCAAGCGCGATATCGGTATCAAAGACATGGGCCATCTGCTCAAGGGGCACGGCGGTGTGATGGATCGTGTGGATTCCATTTTGATGAGTGCACCGTTCACCTGCGCCTTGCTGTGGATCACCGGACTGTGATTCGCATGTCTCGTGCATGAACAATGTGGCATCGTGTGTATATCGCACGGTGCCACATGCCATATATGGGGAAATCATCGTTCAATATGCGTTCGCTATGGGCTAAGACATGGGCCATCTGATTCGTATGCGGCACGCCGTATGGTGGATTCTGATATTTCTATTGCATGTTTGACTATTTTCTGATATTGAGAGCGAAGCGAACCCATCATGACCACACAGCATCCTGACACTCCGGAAACCGGCATTACTCCCGGCGGCACATCAGGTGCCTTCCGTGACGTGCTATCCAAGGACCATGCCCGCCGTGGTAGGCCGCCGCTGCACTTTGTGGATATGACGCCCGAGCAGCGCGTCGAGAAAGCGGCCGAACTCGGATTGCCGAAGTTCCGAGTCAAGCAGCTCGCCAACCATTACTTTGGCCATTTCGATGTGAATGCCGCCGAATTCACTGATTTTCCGGCAGCCAAGCGCAGCGAGGCCGCCGCCGCGTTTTTCCCGCGGCTCATCACCGAGGTGACCCGCCAAGTGGCGGACGAAGGCACCACCATCAAGACCTTGTGGAAGCTGTTCGACGGCTCCCTCATCGAATCGGTGCTTATGCGATACCCGACCCGCACCACGCTGTGCATCTCCTCGCAGGTCGGCTGCGGCATGGGCTGCCCGTTCTGCGCCACCGGCAAGCTTGGCCTGACCCGTAACATGTCCACCGGTGAAATAATCGAACAGGTGCGTGTGGCCGCCAAGATGATGCGCGACGGCGAAGTGGCCGGGGGAGAGGGCCGCCTGAGCAACATCGTGTTCATGGGCATGGGCGAGCCGATGGGCAACTACAACTCCGTGCTGTCCGCCGTACGACAGATTTCCGCCATGCCTCCCGAAGGCTTCGGCATTTCCGCGCGCAACATCACCGTATCCACGGTGGGCGTGGTCCCCGGCATCAAGAAGCTCACTGCCGAAGGCATTCCCGTGCGTCTGGCCGTTTCCCTGCATGCCCCCAGCGACGAACTGCGTGACGAGCTGGTGCCGATGAACAAGCGTTTCAATACCAAGCAGGTGTTGGATGCCGCGCACGATTATTGGCTGGCCTCCAAGCGCCGCGTCAGTATCGAATACGCGCTGATGCGCGGCATCAACGACCAGGCCGAGCATGCGCAGTTGCTGGCCAAGAGGCTTAACCATTACGGCGACAACTGGGCCCACGTCAACCCGATTCCGCTCAACCCCATCGAGGGCTCGAAGTGGACCGCCTCCAAGCCGGAAGACGAACAGCGGTTCCTGGAGATCCTGCACCGCGCGGGCATCACCGCCACACTGCGTGACACCCGCGGTCAGGATATTGACGGCGCCTGCGGCCAGCTCGCTGCCAAGGAGCGGTAGCTACTTCAGCGCATCCTTGATTGCGCCCACGAAGTAGTCCAGATCGTCGGGCTTGCGGGACGTGATGAGCTTGAAGCCGTTGGCGTCGTCCACGTGCAGCTGCTCGTCGACGTAATGGCCGCCCGCGTTCTCGATATCAGCGGCGATATAGCGGCAGGGCGCGGCGGTCTTGCCAGCCACCAGACCCGCGTTGACCAGCAGCCACGCGCCATGGCAGATCGCGGCGATCGGCTTACCTTCGTGCGCGAACTCCTGCGCCAGCGTGATCGCATCCTCATTGACGCGGATACGATCCACATTGCAGGTGCCGCCGGGCACCACCAGCAGGTCGTAGTCGGCAGCCTGCACGTCGGACAGGCGCGCGTCCGGGGTCAGCGTTTCACCTTCGTAGCGGTCGTGCTGCACCGTCTCACACGGGTCCAAGGTAGTGGCGGCAAGCGTCACCTTGGCGCCGGCGGCCTTGAGATCGCGCAGCGGGCGCGTCAGCTCGGTCTCCTCGATACCCCAGTTGTTGACGATGATCAGTACCGTGCTGTTTTCGACAGCCATGCCAATCTCCTTGATTCGGCGGACAACTTCCACGAGCCATTCTCTCACGCCGAGCGGCTGCCATGTCGGTGCTCAATATGATGATTCTCATATTCCAGAAACAGGTGCGGCGCATGTAACGGGCGGTAGGTAGTCTGAAGGACTGTAATGCAAAGCCGAACAGGGGAGTGAAGCATGTCGTTGGCGGTACGAGTCATCCCGTGCCTGGACGTTGACGCCGGTCGCGTGGTGAAGGGTGTGCATTTCGAGAACCTCAAGGACGCGGGTGACCCGGTGGAGCTGGCGGCCGAATACTACCGTCAGGGAGCCGACGAGATCACCTTCCTGGATGTGACCGCATCCAGCTCCCACCGCAACACGATGATTGACGTGGTCTCCTGCACCGCCGAACAGGTGTTCATCCCAATGACTGTGGGCGGCGGCGTACGCACGCCCGAGGACGTCGACTCGCTGCTGCGCTGCGGTGCAGACAAGGTCGGTGTCAACACGGCGGCCATCAACGACCCGTCGCTTATCAGCCGTGTGGCCGATCGTTTCGGCAACCAGGTGCTGGTGCTCTCCGTGGATGCCCGCCGCGAAAAGGGTGAGCAGCATACGCAGTCCGGTTTTGAGGTCACCACGATGGGCGGCCGCAAATCCACCGGTATTGATGCCATCTGGTGGGTCAAGCGCGCCGAGCAGCTTGGCGCCGGCGAGATTCTGCTTAACTCGATGGACGCCGACGGCACCAAGGAAGGCTTTGACCTCGAGATGATTCGCGCCGTGCGCAAGGAAGTCAAGATTCCGATCATCGCCTCCGGCGGTGCCGGCAAGGTCGAGGACTTCCCGCCCGCCATCGAAGCAGGTGCCGACGCGGTGCTGGCTGCATCCGTGTTCCATTACGGCATCCTGACTATCGCCGATGTCAAGGCGGAACTCAAGAAGCACGGCTACACCGTTCGCTAAACGAATACACCTTGCTCCCGCTGGGCGAACAATCCAGTGAATTGTTCGTGGCAATGCGCTATGCGCACGTCGCACATAATCCGGGAGCTGTCAGCGAAGCTGACTGAGGGTGGTCCACAAAAAGAAGATAGGTATGACAGACACTACATACGACAATTCCACTGAACTCGATCCCCGTATTGCCGCACGCCTGAAGCGTGATGCCAAGGGGCTGGTCGCCGCCGTCATCCAGCAGTACGACACACGCGAGGTGCTGATGGTCGGCTACATGAACGACGAGGCATTACGCCGTACGCTGACCACCGGCCGCGTGACCTTCTGGTCCCGGTCCCGTCAGGAATACTGGCGCAAGGGTGATACCTCCGGCCATGTGCAATACGTCAAGGGCGTGTCCCTGGATTGCGACGGCGACGCACTGCTCGTCGAAGTCGACCAAGTCGGTGCCGCCTGCCACACCGGCAAGCGCAGCTGCTTCCTCGAAGGCGGCCCCCTGCCCGTGGTCGAAGGCCATCGCCCGGCCGAGCAGTAGAACGGGCTTTCCTGACTGGGGGAAGCCGAGCGACCGCGTACTATGAAACAAGACATCGAGTTGTAAGCAAAGGAGCGAATATGAGCGAATGCAGCGTCAAACACCTGAAGTGGGGCGCCACCTGGCCCAGTCGCGAACAGTTCCACGAACTGGCCGACGCCGGATACCGTGTGATTCCGATTGTGCGCCGTCTGCTCGCCGACTCGCTCACCCCGGTCGGCTTCTACGAGCGTCTCGCCGGCGGCCGATCCGGCACCTTCATCCTCGAATCGGCGGAATACGGCGGCACGTGGAGCCGTTACAGTTTTATCGGCGTCAACTCGATGGCCCAGCTGCGCTCCAACAACGGTCAGGCCGACTGGCTGGGCAAGGTCCCGGTCGGCGTGCCCGTCACCGGTGACGTAGTCGAAGTCGCTCACGCCACGTTGAAGACTCTGAAGGCCCCGCATGTGGAAGGCCTGCCGAACCTGACCAGCGGTCTGGTCGGCACGGTCGGCTGGGATGCCATCCGCCACTGGGAACCGACCCTGCGCGCCGAAGCTCCGGACGAGACCGGCCAGCCTGAGACCGTGCTTGCCCTGGCCACCGATATCGCCGTGGTCGACCACGTATCCGGTTCGGTATGGCTCATCGCCAATGCGGTGAATGTGGATGATAAATCCACTCGCGCCGACGCTGCCTACAACGAGGCCGTCGCTCGACTCGACCAGATGCAGCGCGATGCCGCCACCCCGGCTCCGGACGAGTCCCGCGTCAACATCCTGGACGAAACGGTCGCCCAACCCGAGCTGCGCTTCCGCACCGAGAAGAGCCACTACGAGCAGGCCGTCGAACGAGCCAAGCAGTACATCGTCGACGGCGACGTGTTCCAGGTGGTCATCTCCCAGCGCCTCGACATCGATTCGCCTGCTGACCCGTTCGACGTGTACCGTGTGTTGCGCACGCTGAACCCGAGCCCGTACATGTATTTCATGGCGTTGACCGACGCTCAGGGCCGCGACTTCAACGTGATCGGCTCCAGCCCGGAAACCCTCATCAAGGTGGACAACGGCCACGCGATGACCTTCCCGATTGCTGGATCCCGCCCTCGCGGCGCCACCCCTGAGGAAGACGAGAAATTCGCCAAGGAGCTGCTTGCCGATCCGAAGGAATGCAGCGAGCACATCATGCTCGTCGACCTGTCTCGCAACGACCTGAGTAAGGTGTGCGTGCCGCAGTCCGTGGAAGTCGTGCAGCTCATGGACATCAAGCGTTTCAGCCACATCATGCACATCTGCTCGACGGTCACCGGCAAGGTCGACCCCTCGCTGACCGCATTCGATGTGTTCAAGTCCGCGTTCCCGGCCGGCACGCTGTCTGGCGCGCCTAAGCCGCGCGCAGTCGAAATCATCGACGAGTTGGAACCGGCCGACCGCGGCATCTACGGCGGCACCGTCGGCTACTTCGATTTCTCCGGCAACATGGACATGGCCATCGCCATCCGCACCGCGTTCCTGCGCGACCATGAGGCGAGCGTGCAGGCCGGTGCCGGCATTGTGCTCGACTCCGTGCCCGCCACCGAATGGCAGGAGACGCGCAACAAGGCCGAGGCCAGCGTCGAGTCCATCCAGATCGCCGCCCAGTTGCGCGAACTGTAACGTTCAACGCATAGCGATGCCCCCGCTGACAGAAGTTGTCGGCGGGGGCATCGCTGTCTGTACGTTAGTGGGTTTCGCCCATGATGTCGGTGGCGTCGGTTTCGGTGCTCACAGCGGCTTCGATGGCAGCTTCGATACCGTGCGCCATGGTCGCGATCACCATACCGGGCGTCGCATTCTTCACCTTGCCGATCAGTTGCGCGGCTGCGTATGGACGCATGAGCGTCGGCTGAGCCCGGTCGGCATGGTGTTCGCTATGATGGACAGTCGGACTTTGGTAAGAGACAGTATTCGTAACAGGCAAGTAGGTTATTCATGGCTATTGAGGTGCAGGGACTTGAAATTCAGATCGGCGCGCGCACGCTGCTTCACCCCACCAACTTCCATGTGGCCAAGGGAGACAAGATCGGTCTGGTGGGCCGCAACGGCGCCGGCAAGACCACGCTGACCCGCGTGATCACCGGCGACATGCTGCCCACCGCCGGCAAGGTGCGCGTCTCCGGCAAGCTCGGCTACCTGCCGCAGGACACGCATGCCTCCGATCCCACACAGACCGCGCTCGACCGCATGATGAGCGCGCGCGACATCGCCACCATCATCAACCGCATCCGCAAGGCCGAAAAGGATATGACCGACCCGGATCCGGACGTGATGAGCAAGGCCATGACCCGGTACGACAAGGCCATGCAGGACTTCGACAAGGCTGGCGGCTACGCGGCCCAGTCCGAGGCGATCTCCATGGCCGCCTCGCTCGGCCTGCCGCAGGAGGTCATGGAGCAGCAGCTCGGCACGCTCTCCGGTGGCCAGCGCCGCCGCATCGAGCTGGCGCGCATCCTGTTCTCCAATGCCGACACCCTGATCCTCGACGAGCCGACCAACCACTTGGATGCCGATTCCATCGAATGGCTGCGCGGCTACTTGAAGAAGTACGAGGGCGGCTTCCTGGTCATCTCCCACTCCACCGAACTGCTGGACGAAGTGGTGAACAAGGTCTGGCATCTGGACGCGCAGCTCGGCCAGATCGACATGTATTCGCTTGGCTGGAAGGCCTACCTGCACCAGCGCGTGGTGGACGAGGAGCGCCGCCGCCGCGAACGCGAAGTGGCCGAGAAGAAGGCCGACCGTCTCATGAAGCAAGGCATTCGACTGCACGCCAAGGCCACCAAGGCCGTGGCGGCGCAGAACATGATGCGCCGTGCCGAAAAGCTGCTGGAAAACACCTCCGAGGCGCAGAAGGCCGAGAAGGTGGCGGACATCCGTTTCCCCGAGCCCGCGCCCTGCGGCCGCACGCCGATCATGGCCAAGGATATTTCCAAGGCCTACGGTTCCAACATCGTGTTCGCCGGCGTGAACCTGGCCATCGACAAGGGCTCGCGTGTGGTGATCCTCGGCTACAACGGTGCCGGCAAGACCACCACGCTGCGCCTGCTGGCCCACATCGAGGAGCCGGACACCGGTTCCGTGGAATACGGTCACGGCTGCAAGATCGGCTACTTCGCGCAGGAGCACGACACCTTGGATCTGAACGCCACCGTGTTGGAGAACCTGCAGCATGTGGCGCCCGAGCTCGATAACACGCAGGCCCGTTCGATTCTCGGCTCGTTCCTGTTCTCCGGTGACGACGCGATGAAACCGGCTCACGTGCTTTCCGGCGGTGAGAAGACCCGTCTGGCTCTGGCCACGCTGGTCACCTCGCGAGCCAACGTGCTGCTGCTCGACGAGCCCACCAACAACCTCGACCCCGCTTCCCGTGAGGAGATTCTGAAGGCCATTGCCAAGTATGAGGGCGCCATCGTGCTCGTCACCCACGATGAGGGCGCCGTCGAGGCGCTCAACCCCGAGCGCGTGCTCCTCATGCCCGACGGCGACGAAGACCTCTGGAATGATTCGTATCTCGAACTCGTAGCTGAAGAATAGTAGTAAACTCGTAGCCGAAGAATAGTAGTAGGAGAGGTCTGCCATGCCAACCACAACAGGTAAGAAAATCGCCATCGTCACCGGCAGCGCGCTGGGCTTGGGCTACGAGCTCGCCAGCCAGCTCATCGCCAACGGCTGGCTGGTGGCCGGTGTCGACTTCAATGCCGAACGTCAGGCCGAACTGACCGCGCAGTGGCCCGATGACTCCTACCGCGCCTACGTCGGCGACATCACCGACGAAGCGTTCGTGAAGGAATCCGTGGCGGATATCGCCACGCTCGGCCACATCGATTTGCTCATCAACAACGCCGGCCAGCCTTCGTTCAAGGTGCCCACCGCCTACGAGGCCGCCGACGTCGACAAATGTCTCAAGGGACTCAAAGGCATGATTCTGTGGACGGTGGAAACCCTCAAGGCCTGCGGCGAGCAGAACGTGAAAATCGCTCAGATTATGAGCACCGCCGCCACACGCGGCAACGCGAACGAAAGCGTGTACTGCGCCACCAAGTGGGGTGAGAAAGGCTATACCAAGAGTCTGCAGGCCGCATACAAGGGCACCAGTGTCAAGGTGGTCGCCGTCTATCCGGGCGGCATTGATACCGCTTTCTACCGTGACAGTCGCGACTACGTCTCCGAGGCCAAGCAGCACACCTTCATGCAGCCCGGTCCGCTGGCCGAAGTCATCCTCTTCAACCTGATCAACGAGGCCAACCTCACCGTCACCGACATCGAGATCAACCGCAACAGCTGAGCCTGCTAGTCTGAGATTTCAGCGCCTTGGAACATACTTGGTGCCAAGGCATTTCGCGTGTGGAGAGCGAATGCACATCAGTGACGATGAGTTTGAACGGGCAATTGAACAGGTGTTGGATGATTTGCCTGAACGGTTTGCGCGGGTGCTGGAGAATGTCGGCATCGTCGTTGCGGACGAACCCAATGAGCGCGAACTGGCCACAATGAGCAATCCGTGCGGTGAACTGCTCGGACTGTATGAGGGCATACCCATCACGAAGCGAACTACGGGCTACAGCGGCGTGATACCGGACGTCATCACCCTGTTCAAGGGGCCGCATGAACGCGTATGCTCAACACAGGCCGAGCTGCGCCAACGGATCCGCAAAACCGTGTTGCACGAAATCGGCCATTATTTCGGCTTCGATGACGAGTATCTGCACTCGCACGGCTACTGAAGCGATGCTAGTTTCACTAGCGGGGAGCCGCCATACTGCCGTATGTTGTCAGGTCTACTGCAAGTGGTGCAACGCACGGATGATGGCGCAACGGTCCTCGACGGTTCCCTCGTTGGCGCACATGGTGGCGTACCAACGCGGATTGCGCAAGGTCTCGGTGCCGGTGGCCTCATCCGTGGCGACGAGCGTGTGCAGATCGTTGGCGTACTGGAAATGCAGGTGGCTGAGCAGCCCGCCCTCGGCGAACGCCTTGCGCGAAGGCAGCGGATTGATGGCAAGCAGCCAGCGGAACGGGCTGTCTTCGGCGGCCGGATCGGTGGTGTGGAACACGAAGGTGGGGGAGCCTTCGAGACCGTGCTCGATGACATGGTCGATGGTGTATTCGTAGGTGTCGAGGCTGGTGTCGTCCTCGGCGAACCATTCGATGGCGAGCGCGGCATCGTCCGTGGAGCCGGATTCGGCGGCCGGCTCGTTCACACGCCAGTAGCCGATATGGATGATGTTCTCCGGGCTGGTGGTGGAGCAAGCCATCGACCAGAACGTCCTGATGCCGCGCGCGGCCATCGGGGCCATCTTCGGGTTGGCGAGCACCGCCTGCTCGGCGGCTTCCCAGGTCTGCTGGATGGCGGCGTCATCCGAATCAATGTAATGCTCGAAGCTTTCCCATTCACCGAGCCAGTCGGTGATGTCGAAGGCCGTGGAATCCGTGGTGTTGCTGGCGGTCATTGCGCGTTCCTTTCATGGGTGGATGCGGTGGCGAAATTGGTAGAGGCATTAGGGTTGGGGCTGCTGGCATCTGGGTTACTGGCATGCGAGCCGTTGTTCCCGGAATCGTCGGCGCCAAGATTGACAATGCGGTCGCACCAGCCGGCGGCGAGCTCCTCATCGTGGGTGACCACGAGAATCGCCTTGCCTTGGCTCGCCAGTTGCCGCAGCAGTTCGCCGACCTGCTCCATGTGGTAGCGGTCGAGTCCGCTGGTGGGCTCGTCAAGGATGATGAGGTCCTTGCCGCACATCAATGCCGAGCCGATGGCAACCCGCTGCTTCTGCCCGCCGGACAGGCTCATCGGATGCCGTTCGACGAACGCTGCAAGGTCAAGATCGGCCATGACCTGATTGGCTTGAGCGGTGATGCCGGCATCCGTCTCGTCGAGTCCGATGAGCAGTTCCTCGCGCACGCTGTCGGAGAACAGTTGGTAGTTGACATCTTGCATGACCAGGAATCCGGCGCGGGTCAGGTCTCGCGGTTTCGCGGGCACGCCGTTGAGCTCGATGCGGCCCGAAACAGGCTTGATGAGTCCGGTCAACGTGCGCACGAGCGTGGTCTTGCCGCAGCCGTTGTTGCCCATGAGCCCGGTGATTTCGCCGGCACGGAACCGCAGGTCCGGGATGGCGCGGGTGAAGCCGTCCTTGCCTTTGTATCCGATGGTGAGGTTATGGGTGCCGAGCAATGCCGAAGTGCACTCATCCGCGGCCGGGCTTGAAGCCAGCGCCGCAATCCGGCGTCGATACGGTTGCAGGTCCAACGCCCGCAATCCCATGGCGGCCACGCAGCCGGGGGAGAGGGACAGGAATTCATCGGCCTCGTAATCCTGCACGATATGCCCGCCGTCGAATACCACGTACCGGTCGGCCACGCCGTTGAGCCATGCGAGTCGGTGTTCGGCGATTACGATGGTGAGCCCTTCGTCCTTCATCTGCTCGATCATGGCGCGCATGTCCGCGATGGCGTTCGCGTCGAGATTGCTGGTCGGCTCATCCAATACCACGACCCTGGGCCCCAGCATGGTGGCCGCCGCCACGGCGATGCGCTGCTCTTGGCCGCCTGACAGGTGGAAGATGCTGCGATGCAGCAGATGCCCAATGCCAAAGCGCTCAGCCACGGCCGTGATACGACGATTGATGTCCTCGGCCGGCAGCCCTATGTTTTCGGCCGGGAAGGCGAGCTCGTCGGTGACGTTCGCGTTGAAATACTGGGTTTTCGGGTTTTGGAACACGCTGCCGACCAGCGGGGTGAGCCGGTCGATCGGCACGGTCTCCACATCCAGCCCGCACGTGGTCTGGTTGCCGGCGAACGCACCATGGAAGAATGAGGGGATGAGCCCGTTGGCAACGCGCGTATAGCTGGTTTTGCCGCAGCCGCTCGCCCCGCACAGCACGATGCACTCGCCTGCGGGCACGGTCAACGTGATGTCGCGCAATGCCGGCTCTGCGGCATGGTCATAGGTAAAGGAGATGCCACGGGAGGCGATGGTTCCCGCAGACGTGTCGAGTGGGCCACCCTTGCCGGTCCCAATAATGGCAGTTGCATTCGGCTGCGATTGGTTGCCACCCATCAGATCACCCCCGCGATATCGAGCGCGAGCGGCAAAGTGACCACAATCATGACCAGCCAGTCGACCACGGTCATACGGATCAGCGTGCGCGAGGTGTGCTCGCCCTCACGCCCGAGCCCCTTGGTCAGTGCCGCCACCGACAGGTCCTGTGCCACATTGGTGGCGTTCATCAGCAGCGGAATCAGAATGTATTCCAACGATTGGGCCGGGTGACGAACCAGCCCCCAGCCGCCGGAGGCGATGCCGCGCAACGCCATCGCATTGCGAATCTGCCGGTAATCCTCGGCGATGGTCGGGAAGAAGCGGATGACCACCACACAGGGAATCACCACGGCCTCAGGCACGCGCATACGCCGCATCGCGCAGATGAACGCGCTCGCGGACGTGGTGGTGAACGTATACGCGCCGGTGATGAAACAGGGCAGCATCATCGTGACGCCCACGGCCAGCGCGGAGACCACATGCAGCCACGGCAGTCCCAGGGCATCGGGGTCGAGCATTCCCAGCGCGGTGAGTACTGCATAGGTCACGCCGAAGTTCAACGCGGTTCGCCATCGGGCGGCCGCCAGCAGGGGCAGCAGGAACAGCACGACCATGACGATTTGCGTGGCGAGCCCTACGTGGAAGAACAGCATGAGGTTCGCCACCAGCAGAAGGTAGAGTTTCGCGCGCGGATCGAGCGTCCGGCGGGCAGGATTCATCAGGCGATACCGGCCTTGATGAAGTGCTTCTTCATCATGCGCTGGCCGAACCAGCCGCCGAGAACCGCGCACACCAGAATCGCGATCATCGAGATGAAGAACGTGCCGGTGTTGATGTTGACGAATACGCCGTCGATGTAGGCTGCGTCCTTGCCGCGCGCCTGCAGGCTCGCCACGTAGGCGTCCTTCATGAACCACAGGGGCAGGATCGGGCCGGTCAGGCCGTAGGAGAACACCACGTAGCTGACGAGCAGTAGCGCCTTGCTCTTATACTTGCCGGCGCGCGCGATGAGGTCGGCCGCCACCGGGAACACGATGCTGGCGATGAACGAAAGCACGAAATGCCCGGAGATGAACAGGAACAGTCCGATGATCACGCCCATGACGGTGATGCCGCCGAATTTGCCGAGGCGTGCGGCCAGCAGCATGTACACGCAGCCGGAGATGAGGGCCGTGATGGCGGGCAGGAAGATGGAGCCGAAGCCGCCGGTGAACAGGGTGCTCACCAGTGTGGCGATGCACACCATCACGAAGTACAGGGCCGCAAACACGCCGATGGTGATGAGGTCGGAGACCTCCAGTTTGCCGGATTTGGCGGGCTTGTTGAGCTGGTCAGAGGTTTCGGCGGGCGTGTTCGGTGCGGTCACGATGTTTTCCGTTTCGTATGCATTGACAATATTCCTCTCGCCAATCTAACGATGATTTCCCGCAAAGGCAATAGTCTGTCTGTGATTTTTAGCATGGCTTGGCGCCCCTCCCTGTGGGGGGCGAAGGACGTGGCGCGGGCGGGGTGTGGTTCGCGGCTATCGGCTAGTATGGTGCGGTCACGACAGAGGGAGGCATGCTGTGGCCGATGTGATGCGGGAGCTGGAACGGCTGCGACCGGTGTATGAGACGGGCGTCCTGCGGTTGCTGTTGCGCCAGAACGCGATGCTGTACGTGTCGCTGCTGCGTTCCACGTTCGACCCGCTCACCGGCGAGCTGCCGCGCGAGACCGTGGAGGAGCGGTTCGCGCAAAGTCTGAACGCTCTGGCCGACGCCGGCGAATATGCGCCGCGCGAGGACCAGACCTTCGCCGAGGCCGCTCATCAGATCCTCGCCGACCTGACCCGTGAAGGCGAAGGCGACTACGCCTGGCTCGCCAACTCGCATGATGCGGCCTCACACCGATTCCTCTACCGTTTGACGGCCCGCGCCCACCGCGCCATCGAGGCGCTGAGCAGGCTCGAAGACGAATCACGCGCCCTGTCCGGCGCGCAGGCCAACAGCATCATCATGGAAATCGAGCACGCGCGCATGCAGCTGACCGCCGACCCCGGCGAGCGCATCAAACTCCTCAACCGTGAAATCAAGGAACGCAAGCACGAGATCAAACGCATCCAACAGGGCAAGCAGCATGCCACGCTGAGCGAAGCCCAGGTGGAGGACGTGATCGCCGTGATCCACAACACGCTGCGCGGCGTGCCCATAGACCTGCGTGAACTCGTGTTGACCGAACGGGACAACGGTGACGCGCTCCGCCGCCGCATGCAGGCGGGCGACATGAGCGTCGACGACATCCTGACCTCGTACCACGACGAATACCGCAGGTCCTTCAGCGAGTCCGACAGCGGAAGACGCTTCGAGGACGCGTTCCAGGTGATCATCACCGACGAAGGACGGCAGCAGATCGACGCGGCCCTGCGCGACATCGCCCACACGCCGTATCTGGCCGGCGAGTCCGGCGTCCTGCTCGATCAGGTGCGTGCCGAGCTTTCGCGCATCTATGACGGCATCGAGGCGGTGCGTCGCCAGATGCGCGTATCCGACGAGGCGATCAGCCGTCTGGTGCGACAGCAGACCGATACCCGATACCGCACGATGCTCGGCAAGCTCAACCGTCTGTATGCCCATGTCAACGCCGACGCGAAGGCGCATCAGGGCGACGATGCGAGACCGTACCGGACCGATACCGCGGCCGGCAGGTTCCCTCCGCTGCCGTCGCGCCCCGCGCGCCCGCATGGTGACGAAACGACCACCCCGGGATTGTCCGTACCGCAGACACCGGGCGATGCGACCGCGCCCGACCTGCGTTCGATGATCGACAACGGGGGACCGCGCTGCGGCGCATGGCCGCGCTCATCCTCGAATCGCCCGTCTACGCGGACGACGGGAACGGCGCCATCGACATCGTCGCCAGCTTCAACGGGCTGCCGAAAGCCGAGCGGAAGGAAAGCGAGCTCGTCGGTTTCCTGGGAGAGCTCGGCTGCGGGGACGGAGCCGGTGTCGCATGGCATTGCATATCGGCAGACGGAAGCCCGAGGGACTGGATCACCGGTCCAGTGCTCGCACAAGAGGATGAATTGCACGACATCGTGAAGGAGGACTGACATGAGCGACCTGACGAACGACACCGCCCAGCCGGACGCGGACATGGACATGATTGGCGACGACATGACCGGTACCGACAGTGCCGATACCGACAGTGCCAGTACCGGCGCGGATGACATGGGTGCGGTGGACGTCGAATACGATGGCGCGGACGCGGAAGGCGCGGTCAACCCATACGCCCTGTTCGAGGGCGACACGGGCGACATGACCGCCGACGCGCGCATGGTGGCGATCATGCTCAAACGCGAGCGCTACATCAGCGGACGTTTCTATGACCTGGCGCTCGACAACCGCGCGGCGGTCATCCGTTCGCTCAACAACGACCTGCTCGATCTGGTCGTCAACGAGCACTACCGCGTCATGTACGCCACCGCGGTGAGCGGGCCGGACATGACGCTGCGCGCGCTCAAGACCCGTGCGAGCCTCAAACGTGAGGAGGCGGCGCTGCTGGCGTTCCTGCGCATCCGCGTGCTCGAATACGAGAACGCCCACGTCGCGCCGGACGAATGGCTGGTCAGCTTCGAGGAGATCCGAGCGGCGCTCGCCACCGGCGCCGGGTACCTCGCCTCGCGCAACGACGAGGAGGGCGTGCTCAGGCAGGTGGGTGCGATCGTGTCCGTCATGTGCACGTACGGCTATCTCAGGCAGCTCGACGATGACGAGACGATGTACCGCATCACGCCGCTGGTGCCGGTGGTGCTGGACCGTCAGCTGGCGGACAGCTGGCTCGCAGTCGCGGACCGGGACGACGATGGCGAGCCGGCCGGTGACATGGCCCCGGCCGGCTCGCGGTCTGCAGCCGGCGATACGTCGAACGCCGATGCGAGCGGCGCCGATGACGATGGCGATTCGGACGATGCGGGACCCGACGCCGAACTGTTCGAGGCTCCGCTGTTCGATGATGACGCCGATGCGGACGCCGCCGAGAACATCAAGGGCGCCGATGATGCCAATGGCGCGAACGACAGCGGCATTGACGACGAGACCGCCTCGGACGGCGGCACTGCACGGGAAGGGGAGTGACGATGAGCGGCAAGGACATGCAGATGATCGCCGACCGATGGATGATGGAAAGCAGGAGGCTCGTCAACTGGGGATCCTATGAGGGCTACCATGAGTTCCGTCCCTCCACGGACTCGCAACTGCCGGTGACGTTACTCGCCGGCGCGAGCGAATCCGGCAAGTCGACGCTGGTCGACGCGCAGATATCGCTGCTCTACCCGACCGGCACGCCCTTCAACAAGGCGTCGAATTCGGGCGTTCGGAACGAAGCGACTACACCTACCTGCGCGGCATGATCGGCGTGGGAGGCTCCGACGGCGTCGACGAACCGATGTACCTGCGCGGCC